>Ga0224511_10000006_pt1 | contig 224226 bp, 196 predicted proteins | sample SF_May12_sed_USG_2_FD_169988 | JGI IMG/M metagenome (GOLD analysis project Ga0224511, IMG submission 169988) | Sediment microbial communities from San Francisco Bay, California, United States - SF_May12_sed_USGS_8_1 | ecosystem: Environmental > Aquatic > Marine > Sediment | place: USA...
GAGCCAATCAGTTTCAAACATTAAAACCAGGCATCAGCCTGGTTTTTTTATTGGTGCGGTTGGAATGGCTCTCACCGCCTCGGGGTGGGTAACCTGCTGATAGAATTTCCAATTGTGTTTGCCCAATTTGCCGACCCGCAAATTGTCGAGCCCGTCCCTGGGAGCCAATCAGTTTCAAGCATTAAAACCAGGCATCAGCCTGGTTTTTTTATTGGTGTGTTTGGAATGGCTCTCACCGCCTCGGGGTGGGTAACCTGCTGATAGAATTTCCAATTGTGTTTGCTCAATTTGCAGGACTCCGGGTCTCGAAGGCACACCTGCACAATCAAACGCGGCCCGAGGGTTTTGCCCCGCATTCTGAATCGCAAGTACACATAAAAAAGCCGGGGGACCCCGGCTTTCGTGTTGGAAACTGTTTAACGATAATCAGGTCAGATCCAGCGTTTTGAGGTAGGCCTTAAAATCCTTGTTTAATTCAGGATGCTGCAAGCCATATTCCACTGTCGCCTGCAAATAGCCCAGCTTACTTCCGCAATCATATCGTTTGCCCTTGAAGGGATAGGCGTAGACCTCTTCATCCGCCAGCAGGGCGGCAATGGCATCCGTCAGTTGTATTTCGTTGCCGGCTCCACGTTTGGTCACCTTTAATAATTTAAATATGGTTGGTGTAAGTATGTAACGACCGACCACCGCAAGGTTTGAAGGCGCCTCGGCAGGTTTTGGTTTTTCGACAATCTGCCGTACCTTTGAAATCACACTGCTGTCACCGTCAATTTTAACGATACCGTATTTATCCGTTTCATCTGCTTCAACAGTTTCAACACCGAGAATACTGGCGTGTTTCTTTTCGTACTCATTGACCATCTGCTGCATACAGGGGTTGGCGCCACCATCTATCAGGTCATCAGCCAGAATGACAGCAAAGGGTTCATCGCCAACCACAGGTTCGGCACACAGCACAGCATGCCCCAACCCCAGGGCTTCTGCTTGTCGTATATAGATACAAGAGACGTGCTCGGGGATAATTTTGCGCACAATTTCCAGCAACTTGTCTTTACCCTTTGCCTCCAGTTCAGCCTCCAATTCATAGGCTTTGTCAAAATGATCTGGTATTGAGCGCTTGTTACGCCCAGTGATAAAGATCATCTGATCAATGCCGGCAGCAACCGCTTCTTCCACAGCATACTGAATTAACGGTTTATCCACGATGGGAAGCATTTCTTTGGGACTGGCCTTGGTTGCCGGCAAGAAACGGGTCCCCATTCCTGCTACCGGGAAAACTGCTTTGCGTATGGTTTTCATGATTATTGTCTTTTGTCACGTCCAATTGAATAATAGGTAAACCCGAGTTCTGTCATCATGTCGGGATCAAAAATATTTCTGCCATCGAAAATTACGGGTTCCGCCAGATTGGCTTTGATCTTATCAAAGTCCGGACTGCGAAATACATTCCATTCAGTGACAATAACGAGCGCATCAGCATCCTGTAACGTCTCATCCTGGCTCGTGCAGAGTTTGAGTTTTGGATCGTCACCATAAATACGGTGGGTTTCTTCCATCGCCTTGGGATCAAAAGCTTGCACCTTTGCTCCTGCCTGCCATAACATTTCCATCAGTACCCGGCTGGGTGCTTCGCGCATATCATCAGTCTTGGGTTTGAAAGACAGTCCCCACAGAGCAATAGTTTTACCATTCAACTTACCATTGTAATGTGTACTGATTTTATTGAACAGCACCTGCTTCTGGCGTGAATTGACATTCTCGACACTGTGCAACAATTCAGGTGTATAGCCATATTGCTCTGCTGTTCTACCCAGTGCGTTTACATCTTTGGGGAAACAGGAACCACCATAGCCTGCGCCGGGATAAATAAAGTGATAACCAATACGCGGGTCAGAACCAATACCGACACGTACCATTTCGATATCCGCTCCTGACAATTCTGCAATATTCGATAATTCATTCATAAAACTGATCTTTGTCGCCAACATCGCATTGGCTGCATATTTTGTCAGTTCGGCAGAACGCACATCCATGACGATAACACGATTATGGTTGCGATTAAATGGTGCATATAATGCTTTAAGAAGTTCAGAGGTACGGATATTATCAGTACCAATGATAATGCGGTCTGGTTTCATAAAATCGTCAATAGCCGCGCCTTCTTTAAGAAACTCGGGATTTGATACCACATCAAAATCCACTTTGACGTTTCGCTTTTCTATCGCTTCAGAAATGGCAGTATGCACCCGATCCGCAGTACCAATCGGGACAGTAGATTTATTTACGACAATTCTATAATCACAGATATGTTCACCAATACTGGATGCCACAGCAAGAACATATTGGAGATCTGCGGATCCATCTTCATCAGGAGGCGTACCGACAGCAATAAACTGGAATAAACCGTGACTTACGCCATCACTGATGTTTGTAGTAAATTTAAGCCGCTCTGCTTGCAAATTTTTTTTTACTAATTCATCAAGACCTGGCTCGTATATTGGGACACTACCTGAATTAAGCAAATTTATTTTCGCCGCATCAATGTCCACACATATTACATCGTTACCGACGTCCGCCAAACAGACTCCAGTAACCAGGCCTACGTAACCAGAACCGAAAATAGTTATTTTCATTCGCTACTCAACGTTAAATAATTAAATTGTATAGTCCGGTATTAAGTTATATAAATGTTAATGGTTTCTCAATGAAGTGGCTTGCTTTTGTTATCTTTGATTGGCAACTCTGTTGCAACATCAACACTTTCTGATGGATACATTTCATTTTGTTTTAGCTGAGTATATCTCTGCCAAACAGGATCAATAACCTGTTTTTCTGGCTTATATTCGATAACAGCGTCCTTTAGAATATTCACAACATTTAACGCATCAAATTTTTTGCAGTATTCTTCCAGCATAGATAAATATTTGATTACAACATCATAAGGTAGTTCATTTTCTTCAGCTCGCATAATCTTTGGATGATCTGTGCCAAGCGCATTATCACCAATCAGTAATTCTTCATACAGCTTTTCACCTGGTCGCAAACCGGTATATTTTATTTGTATGCCATTCCCTGAACTTCCATCACCTTGAACTTTGTAACCGCTTAGATGAATCATACTTTTGGCCAAATCAACAATTTTAACCGGTTCACCCATATCAAGGACAAACACATCACCTCCTTCACCCATTGTAGATGCCTGTAAAACAAGCTGTGATGCTTCAGAAATTGTCATAAAATATCTTGTAATTTCAGGGTGTGTTACAGTTACCGGGCCACCTTGACGTATTTGTTCACGGAAAAGTGGAACAACGGAACCAGACGATCCAAGGACATTTCCAAATCTTACCATGGAAAATACCGGTTTATTATGTTTTCTGGAATAAGATTGCAGAACCAGTTCAGCCATTCTTTTACTGGCACCCATGACATTCGTTGGTCTAACTGCCTTGTCAGTTGATATCAGGATAAATTTTTCCACGCCTTTTTCAGCTGCTGCTTGTGCACATCGCCATGTCCCAATAATATTGTTCCATACTCCTTCGATTGGGTTACTTTCTACAAGAGGCACATGTTTATATGCCGCAGCATGATATATAACTTGAATATCAAAAGAATCAAGAATTGTTTTAACTTTATCCTGATTTGTGATTGAACCAAGTATAGGTATTATACTAACTTGCTCTTCTGACAGATGGCTTCTCAACTCTGAATCAATCTTATATAACGCATATTCACTCAACTCAAACAAGACTAGTCTTTTAGGTCTAAAGTGAATAATCTGTCTACACAACTCTGAGCCAATTGATCCACCCGCGCCACTAACCATAATTGATTTACCACGAATACTGCTATTAAGCAACGACTCTCTAGGGTAAACAACATCTCTACCAAGTAGATCCTCAATTTTAATTTCAGTAATATCTGCCACGTTTGCCTTTCCAGACAATAGTTCGACAATACCAGGGACTGTTTTAACATGCACTGGATAAGGCTCAAGTTTTTCCAATATCTCATGTCTTCTTTTATGTGTTACTGATGGTAAAGCAAGGAGAACATCCTTGGCGTTATACTTATGTATAATTTTCTGGAGAGAGTTTGGCGAATGGACTTTGACTCCATGAATTTCACTACCATGTAATTCAGTGTTATCATCAAGAAAAGCTACAGGTTTGTATTCACCCCCAATTTGAAGTATTTTAGCAATTTCTGCTCCTGTAGTACCTGCTCCATATATCACAACAGATTCAACATTATCCGTTAACTCACGGGATTGTATTAAACCTCTTAAAAAGAATCTGCTTCCGCCAATAAGTAAAAAACTTATTCCCCAAAAGATAATAAATACAGATCTTGGTACTCCTTTTATTTGGAACAATATGACAAACATTGCAAAAATAAATGTCAGCAGGGTATTGGCCTTCGCTATTTCCATAATAGCTTTTTGACCAATATAACGAATCACCGCACGATAGAGACCAAACCGTATAAAAATAGGAATTGCAATGATTGGCGGTAGAAATAATAACCAGACATTATTGTTCAACAAATTTGGCCACCAGCCACCAAGCCGTATTGCATACGCGAGCCATAACGAAATAGATAGAATGACAATATCAATACCAAGCAACAAAATTCGCTTATGATTTTTTGATAAATTCAGTAATTTGATCAACATCCAAGTTTTCTCAACAAGTTTGCATATTGTTTCATATAGGTATTAATAGAATGGTTTATTTTTATTGAATTTTCAATTATCTGGCAAATTTTTATCTATATATTATTATTTGTGTGGTTATAGTAAAATTATGTTATCTGATGGATTCATTTCTTTTCCTCTCTGCTTGCAAGTCCGGCTACATGTTCAATCATATTTACTGTTTTATCGATTTCTTCAGTCGTCAGTGTCGGATGAACTAAAAACATGAGAGATACTTCTCCCAACTGTTGTGCATTCGTCAGAGGCTTATCAGGCCTGATAGCCAGACCATCGAAGGCATGCTCCAGATATACTTCGGAACAGGTTCCAGAATAGCAAGGTACACCCAAGGAATTGAATTCGTGAATAATTCGGTCGCGAGACCAGTCTTTGGCCAATGCTTCAGGCTGTATAAATAAATAACATCTATACCATGCATGCTCGATATGTTTAGGGATTACCGGTACTCGAAAGAGTGCATATTGCCGGGCACACTGATAAATTTTTTCAGCATGTAATTTTCTTTTCTTGTGCCACTCAGGCATCTTTCTGAGCTGTATTCGACCAATTGCTGCTTGCATTTCAGTCATTCGCATATTTGTGCCAAATGACTGATGCAGCCAGCGAAAACCGGCGGGATGCTCCTGATGATAGACGGCTTGATAACTTTTTCCATGGTCTTTGTATGCCCATGCGCGGGACCATACATCTTCATCATTTAATGTTAACATACCACCTTCACCACCGGTGGTGATAATTTTATCCTGACAAAATGACCATGCTCCGGCATTGCCCATACTTCCGACTGATGCTCCCCTGTATAAAGCACCGTGTGCCTGGGCGCAGTCCTCAATAATATACAGGTTATGCTCATCAGCCAATGCCTGTATTTCATCCATTTCACATGGCCAGCCTGCCAAGTGTACACATATAATTGCCTTTGTTTTATTTGTGATAACCGGCTCGATAGTCAAAGCTGTAATATTTTGTGAATCAAGATCGACATCAGCAAATATCGGTTTCGCTCCAACAGAAATTATACAACTGACAGAAGCAATAAATGTTCTTGGTGTTACAATTACTTCATCACCAGGACCAATATTTAATGACTTTAACGCCAATTCCAGTGCAACAGTTCCGTTTGCCAGTGCTATGGCATATTTTGTACCTGCCCAGTTCGCATATTCATCCTCAAACTTTCGCGCCTCTGTTCCCGTCCAGTAATTCACCTTGTTTGAAAGTAGAATATTGGAAACGGCGTCAGCTTCTTCCTGAGTAAAACTGGGCCATGGAGAAAAGTCTGTATTCAACATATTATCTATCTATATTCTTTGCAGGATTTCCAATAACAGTTATACTATCTTGAATATCATTTACTACTACCGCACCCGCGCCAACAATTACTTCACTGCCTATTGTAATATTTTGTTTTATAGCAGCACCGATTCCGATCCAACTGCGCCTTCCAATCTTTACATTTCCTGCAAGGTTGGAACCTGGGCATATATGCACGCCATCATCAATATTACAATCATGATCTACTGTCGCCGCCGTATTAATAATGCAGGCGTAACCGATTCCAACATCAACATTGACAACCGCCTTTGCTGACACTACACATCCAGCCATGAGTGTTGCGAACATACTTATCTCTGCCGTCGGATGAATCAAGGATACCAAAGGAGCATTTAAATTAATTAGATTATGAATAATATTCAACCTAAGTTGATTGTCTCCCAATGCAACCACAACACCATCATAATTCTGAATAGACGAATAAAATGAGTCTTCATTGCCAACAATATCCCAATGGCCATTGATTTTCCTGTCCGGCCATGAATTATCGAACATATTTATCTGTTCCCATTCACTTGTTGCTACTGCAATATCTGCAACCACTTTTGCATGACCGCCTGCTCCATATATAGCGAGCCGTTTCATTCTTTACTACCTGTGAATTTTTCTGCAGAGATACCGGAACTGTCTGTGATACCATTCATGGAAAACACCTTATACAAAGTAATGAATAATATTTTCAAATCCAAAAGTAATGTTTGGTTTTCAACATACCAGATGTCCAGCTTGAATTTTTCTTCCCAGGAAATATTATTTCGTCCATTTACCTGTGCCCAGCCTGTTATACCGGGTCTAACATCATGCCGTCTAAGCTGTTCCGTTGAGTAGAGCGGTATATACTCAATCAAAAGCGGTCTTGGTCCAACCAAACTCATTTCTCCTTTTAGGACGTTCCATAATTCCGGCAATTCATCCAGACTTGTTGCTCGTAAAAATCTCCCAAAACGTGTTAAACGTTCCGCATCCGGAAGCAAGCGTCCTTCTGCGTCTCGCTTGTTTGTCATGGTTCGGAATTTAATCATTTTGAAAACCTTGCCGCATTTTCCCGGTCTTTCCTGCGCAAAAAAAACCGGGCTGCCATGCAACACTCTCACCAAAATTGAAACAATAAAAAAAACAGGAACAAATATTATCAAAAGAAAAAAAGATGCCGTTATATCAAAAAGTCTTTTCATTTTTTACAGCACAGCCTTTTCAAGAACATCAACAAATGATGCTGACAATTTTTGTCGATCAAATTTTTCAAGCGCCAGCTTTCTACTATTTTCGCCCATTTTTATATTGGCTGATTTATTATTTGACATTGTTATTAATGCATCCGCAAATAGTGCTGGATTATCCGGCGGAACTACTACTCCACAACTATATTCCTGTATCAAATCGGCGACCCAACCAGGGTAGTTATTCAAAACAGGAATCCCGGATGCAATATAATCAAAAAACTTATTCGGCGATGTTCCATAATAAAAAGCAGGCACATTTGCCAATAACATCAAGCCCAAATCTGCCGAACGTAACAAACCAGACAGTTTTGTTTTTGGCACCGGGTCATGAAAAACGCAATTAGTTAAACCTTCCATATCTGCGCGCGCAACAAGATTTTTTTTTAATTTTCCTTCACCAATCAAAACCAACTTTATATTATTTGCGTTTCTTTTTTTCAGCTCAATCGCCACATCAAGTAAAGCATTCAGACCATTTGCAATACCATGCGCCCCGGTAAAAACTGCCATGAAGTCTTCATCGGTTACAGTATCCGGGCGCCAAAGATTGCTATCTCCGCTAAACAGATCAATGTCGCAGCCATTGGGAATCATATACACATCATTTTTCGAAATGTTCCTGTCTATGATTCCTTGCACGATCCCAGGCGCCAGTCCGATATTGTATTTTGCACTATGATAGGACAACCATTCCAGTATTGACATCATTGATAGTATTATTGGATTGGTAATAACGCCCATTGCCCTGGGTAATTCCGGCCACAGATCCCTTACTTCAAAAACAAACTTTTTTCTGCGAAAGAATGCCGCGACTATACCCGGCAAACCTGCGGTTAATGGTGTTGAAGTAGCAAAAATCAAATCATAATCTTCGCTCATCGCAATCTTAATGCTGCGCATGGCAAATTTTAAGAATGTAATGGTTCTGCGAATGAATCTGTCGTTATTGGAATAAGGCAATTCCAGTTCGATCACTTCAATTTTATCGACATTGCCTTTTCTAATCCCTTTACTGAATTTTGCCGTTAGACCGGTCTTGCCAACTCCGTATGACCCACAAACCATAGTAACATTATGGCCACGTTCAATTAGCTTACGCGCCATCTCATATGATCTTGTCCCTGTAGATCCCTGTGGTGTTGAAAAGTGTTGGTGAAAATATAAAACTTTCATACTTTACCATTTCAACTCAGTAAAGAACTTGCCAGGCCGGTTAATTTCCACTTCAAAAACCGGTACCTTCTCGCGCTTTAAATAGTACAATGACTCATCTTGATCCAATATCTCCGACCTGACAATAGTGCTCGATGAACTTACAGATAATGTAATACATTTGGATGATACGGTATTATTGTCAAGCGAATAATCATCAGGCAACAAACGCCACCGCAATACTGCCTTTTCGTCAAAGTCTTTCACATCATCAGTCACAGATAATTTACCTGGAGAGAGTACCAGGTAACGTTTATGAAAAGCACCATAAGAGTCACGATATTCTACACATGTAGACAGTTCTTTTTTACCATTTAGTTCGTTTTTTATAACCGGTTTTGATTTTGAATATATCCAATCACCAAATAAAAATCTTCCCAGTCTTGGCATTTGATCTCTTCCATCAAACTGCACTGTATTATGGCCGGCGGTTCCGGAAAAAAAAATAACATCATCTTTGGAAGAGTTATAACTATAAGTTCCACCATCACGCAGAACATTATTTCCACCTATCCAAAGATCAATATGGAGCACATCTGAATGACTTGGTCGAAACCGGTAGCGAGGGTATCGCAATACACACTTTATTTTTTCTTGATTCAGAAGAACGTATCCACCATCATGATAGACAATATTTTTTGGTTTTATTGCAGGAATCTTACTCATATTGAGCTTCAACCACTCAAGATGGATGCGACAGTTTTCATCAGCAGGGAAACATGATTTATTATCAAAAACAGTCATAGCTGTATGCACTGCGGGCCTGTAGTCGAGATAATCGGCATCAGTTAGAGAAAGTATATTCGCACCATCATTCGCCCCAATGTTTGGTACACGCCCTGTTGCCTCGTCCACAAATGAAAAAAGCCAGTATGTTGCCGCCCTGGCTCTTGAATAAAACATATTACTAAATTTTTGCAGCTGTAACTTATTCCTGAAAACCTCACATATTGACAATGTACTGAGCATAAGCCTGTGATAATTCATAGAATATTGGCTAAAACTTCCATCAGAGGCAACCAGTCGCTCCACCCTGTTTTCCAACATTGCTTTTCCTGTTGCATAGTATTTTTTGCCTGTTTTATTCCCGCCGTGTAATAACCATGCCCCACCGATAAAAAGTGCAGCCGCTTCAGATGTTCCGTGGTTATTATCCTGTGCGATTGCATAATTTATAGTGGGAAAAATCCTTTTAAGATGGGCTTCAAGTAATGACAACGTTGCAGGATTATCATCGTCAAGCTGATCCATAATAAACATCGCTGTTGCCAGATGCATAACACGTATTGATGCTTCCTGGCCACACTTCCAGTTTGGTCCAAGATAAGGAGGATTGTAAACTATCCACTCCTTAAGCCATAAATTGAATAGTTTTTCAGCAATTTTGTCGCCATGACATATATGTTGGGAAAATGTAAGCAGCCAATCAAATCGAGAAGGTTCCCAAATTATTTTAATGTCACCCGCCTTAATATCAAAATCTGCTATTCTCCACCATGGTTTATCAAAACCGGTAACTTCCATATTGGTAAATGGGTTAATTTTCCAGTTTGGTGACTCATTGTGCAAATCAATATTTTTCCAGCCAAAATAATTGGCTTTTCCCATCCACACTGTACGTGCTGGAGAAAGTGTTTCTGATGGGATATTTTTATCAATATATTTACCGGCAATTATTGCTGAACTTATATTAATAACCTTATGCAATTTTAATTTTAACAAAATGCGATAAATAATAACCCGCACAACATTTAAAATACCTAACGCTAATACAGTTCTAAAATAGATCAGTATTAGTTTCATTTACCACGAATCATTTCAGCTGCAAGAATTGAAAATTTTGCCACTTGATAGAGATCTTCTGGATCAATAGGACTGGGCTTACCCTCATTTACAGCATCGAGAAAGCTTACAACACAATTTTTTTGTCCTTTATCTTGTTGATACAAGTGCATTTTTTTGAAGCCTGGCCAGCCAAATCCATGTAATTTTCTAAAGTTATCAAGTTGCAACACTCTTCCAGAAACGAAAACCTCAATACGTTCTTTTGGAAAACTTTGTGCGCCATTGGCGAAATAGTGCACTGCTCCTATAGAACCATCAGTAAATCCCAGCGTTATAACGGCTTTATCTTCTGTTACCTCAACACCAGGAGAATTCCCCATTGACGTGGCATGCATAGAGTTAATATCAGCATCTGCCAAATATTTCATTAAATCTATTAAGTGACATGCCTCACCAATAATTCTCCCCCCCCCTATTTCTTTGTCCTGAGTCCAATGATTTTTAGGTATTTCACCGGCATTCATAGTCATTATAAATGTTTTCGGTTCGTTTACTGATGAAAGCAAGGATTTTATTTTTTTGATATGAGGAGAAAAACGACGATTATATCCAACCATGAGTCTGGATTGAGAACCTTCATTTTTCGCTTCATTATAAACCTTGAAAACATCATCAAGCTCATCCATTGTCAATGCAAGCGGCTTTTCTACGAAAACATTTTTTTTTGCTCTCAGGGCTTCAATCACATACGACGCATGAGTATTGTGCCGAGTAGCAACAACTATCACATTTGTATCTGAATCGGATAATATACTATCGACATCTGTTGATGCTTTGGCAAATCCTGCTTTTTTTCCATTCACAGCACTGCTAACGCCACCTGAAGTTACGATTGTTCTAAGTTGACCGCCTGCCTCTTTAAAAGCCGGGATTAATATCCTGGAAGCATAATTCCCTGCTCCAATAAATGAAACAACCGGTTTATTTGTATCATATGCTGCTTCTGACAATCGTACAGTAGTATTATGCCTGGTCTTTTTATCAGATGTGTACTGCAACAATAAACCAAGCGTTTTCTTGTCATTTGCCAATTTCTCATATGCTTCTTTTACATTATCAAATGAGTATCTGTGTGAAACCAGTGATTTCACATCGATTTTACCTTTAGCCATCATACCAAGAACAGCTTCAAAGTTTCGCTGCTCTGTCCATCGGACATAGCCATAAGGATAGTCATGTCCTTTATTCTCATATTCTATATCATATCGTCCCGGGCCATATGAACAAGAAACCTGAAATGACAATTCTTTCTCGTAAAACTCAGTTCTATTTAATTCCAAACCAACAACACCTACAAGAATGATTCTGCCACGTTTTCGACACATTCTTGCTGCTTGTGACACCGGATCATTGGATTTAGTAGACGCGGTAATTATCACACTATCGACACCGTTACCTAATGAAAATGCATATGCAGCACTTACAGGGTCTTCCCCATCTGCCGGATTACATGTGCTCGCACCATATGATTTTGCTATATCAAGTTTATCTTTATCAAAATCTATGGCAAGAACATGACAACCATTTGCAATCAACATTTGAATTGTGAGCAATCCGATTAACCCTGCACCTGTTACAACAAAATATTCTCCTAATTCCGGTTTAGCCAGTCTTATGCCTTGCAAACCGATACTGGCGAGTACAGTAAATGAGGCTGTTTCGTCATCAACATTATCCGGAATCCTGGCAGAAAGGTTAACAGGAACATTTACTACATCAGCATGTGGACCATTAGAAACAACACGCTCACCAGGCTTGTAATATTCAACACCGTGCCCTACCTCTGATATTACGCCAACATTACAATAACCCAACGGTATTGGCTGTGCCAGTTTTGATTTGACTGCATCTATTGTTGTCAACAGGCCATCTGTTTTTATTTTATCAATAACCATTTTGACTTTGTCAGGTTGTTGCCTTGCTTTATCCAGCAGCGAAGCCTTTCCAAAGTCGACAAGCATTCGTTCTGTCCCTGCAGAAATAAGACTAATTGATGTATCAATAAGAACGCACCCTTTTGTTACATTTGGGACCGGCGCATCGATAACATACGTTTCTCCGGTTGAAAGATCTTGCATAACTTGTTTCATATGATTTCCAAAATATTATTTAATTATCTACCTGTCTAAAATAAGAGCATTTTTTTTCATATGTAATGCGGGTCGTTCTATTAGCCTCCATGACAAAAAAGACATTACTACAGCAGCAAAAATTGCAAGAATTCCTGATGACACCCCTTTAAATCCAAGGAAAATCAGCACATTTACAATTGGCATATGATAAATATAGAGACCATACGAGATGTCATTTTTCGCAAGTAATTTATCTGAAATACTTGGCAGGCTATAAGCCGCGCTGACTGTTAGAAGACCGAGCAATATAATCTGCACGACATTAAGGTAATTACCCGTAATGCCGCCGATGTGAAAATATTTATGCAACAAAATAGATAAAACATATAGACCGAGGTAATAATGTAACGTGTTTGCAAAGATATTTGGCCTCAGCTCAAAAATATGTCTCGCAACAATTCCTACAATAAAATAAAATATATATGGCACCAGGGAAACAGAGAGCAGTTTTTGAATGGTTGTATGCTTGTCAGATATAAAATATCTTGAGGAAAACAGCAGGGCCATTGCAACAATCACAAATATTATCCATCTATACAATTTGTCTTTACAAGCCAAATATATAAATGGCAGAACAAAATAAAACTGTAACTCAACCGGTATTGTCCATAAGCTGCCGTTAATAACTCCTACTCCAAATCCTCGCAAGAAATCAGGATTGTAAAATTGGCCAATGCTGATTTGAGCTATTAACCATATACTGAACTCTTTGAAAGATGCAGGCCTAACACCTGCCGCAATAAAAATACATACAGATATAATTAAACAAACCCACAGCGCCGGAAATATCCTTAATGCTCTATTTCTAAAATATGTAGAAAATGAGGGCGATACCTGCCATGACTTTGAGATGAGAAACCCCGAAACAACAAAAAAAACAGGAACACCAGGAAAATATTTTAAAATTGCAACCAGATTGTACAACTGCTCTATTTTCAAGTGTGTGACGATATGAATCAGCGCAACCTGGACTGCTGCAAACAGCCTTATCAAATCGAAATTGTTTACTTTAAAAGATACAGACACTAAATTTAATCGTGAAGAAGAACAGAGTCCGAATTATTTTCAACACAGTGACATAATATAATTTTTCAACTCATCATTTTCAGTTGAATAAATATAAACTTTCTCCGGCAAAGCACTTAAGTTATCTTTCCATACTTGCATGTCTTGCTCAGATATTTCCTGCAATTCTTTAATCGCATCATATGTTGAACCGCCTACACTTTTACCAATACCAAGGCGCTCTGCCGCTTTTGCATTCCCACTTCCAGCTCGATTTATTATCGGCCTTTGGTAAAAACATGACTCATAAAGTCGATTTGATAGCGCTGATTGAAAATTCACATCATTATTATCATGAGAGGGCTGGCATCCCCATACGAGATCAATGCCACTATACATTCCTGCCAGATCATCAGGTGATTTGAATTCGCCACGATAATGAATGTTTGGATATTCTTTTACTCTTTCTACCAAATCAGCAGGTTCTACCGCCAGCCCTGCAATTTCAATAACTACGTCATCAGGGTATGTTTTTGCCAGCAATTCCAACACCTGCCATGACCATTCACACCTTAGCAAGCCAAAATATCCTATTTTATGAAATGCCAATTTACCCTGCATATTGGTAATTGTGTTTCCTGCATACTTTGATTTTCGATACTCATGGAGTAAATGTGGTTCAATTTTATTTTCCAAAACAAGATAAGGCGTGTTGCTGCCGAGATATTTTTTGAAATAATTAGCCACAAAATCCGGAGATGTAACAACAATTAATTTACTGGCGCGCGTAATAAACCTATCAAAAACTCTTAGCAATTTTCCTGTTATCTTATTACTTGTTTGTATTGATCTGACATCGCCTGTTTCAAATATTATTGGCTTCTTCAATCCCGTACCCGCGACATATGACGCCATGGCCATATCCGAACCGAACGCGTATATCAAATCTGATTGTTTTATCTGTTTTCGTAATTTCGGCAAAGCAACAATCAACTTACCGACCCTTTGCAGGTATTTTCCCTTGCTGATCTTGCCTAAAGACACCACAGGACAATCTGGCAATCTTCCTTTATGATAATCACGCTCAAATGCTGCCACCTTAACTTTAAAACCAGATTGTTTTAACATACTGACTCTTTTTGCATGCCTTGGCTGTCCAAGCACCGGCAATACACAGATAATAGTCTTGTTAAGCATTTGCTGTTCCTGCTGTATTAATTATTTCTTCTCTCACAACAATATTTTTCTGTATACTTTTTGTTTTAATTTTATATACACTGACAAACAAGCAAAGCACCAGTATTATGGGATATAGTTTGTTCCTGGATGCCCCCCCTCCATCTCTATAAATCGCATAGAGCAGCGTATTGATGACAGCCATGATGAAAATCGCATGCAGGAAAATATTATCCCGCATAACAGCATATGTGCTACGCCATTTGTACATCAACATCAATGCCATAATATAATACGATGTCATCATAATTATCCTGAAAAACTCCAGGAGAAATAGATTTTGCGACAGGCCTTGCGTAAGAAAATAGTTGATTTTCGAACTTGGCAAAGGTGTTAATAATTGACGAACAATCGATGCAGCATTACTGTTCATGAATGGCACATTGGTTATTTCTACCGCCGTTTCATTCAGGTAAGAATCGATTCTAACCGGGTAAATTATTTTCGCGATGGAAAAAACCAGATCACCAATGTATATATATGAAAAAATTATAAAAAAGGAAGGAATAACGCAGAGTACAAATAATCCACCTCTGACCGTGCGCGAAATCAATACCCAGAACATAAGCAAAAAGCATACATAAAAATATTCCGGACGTATATACAAACATAAATTGGCGACAACAAGCGACAAAACCAGCAACCACTTCACATTCGCGGTAGATATCTTCAACATGTAAAAAAGCATAATACATATGACCATCGTATCACGCATATTTAATGTTGATATAAAAAATATATACCCCAGGAAAAATGGGAACAACCACAATATTTCGATTTTTTTCACCCCATCATAAAGAATTAATGCAATTAATAACGCAAATGGTACTGATTGCAGCTTAAATCCCCACTCACCTGTCAGCAGATAGGTTGTATGGCTATATGCTATATACAGAAAATATCGAGTATGTTTTGCCCATATTTCCAATAACGATAGTTTTGCTTCATTTGCAAACCATACCTCATCAGAATTTATGTAAAATGTTTGCTCATTGAAGAAAAGTACCTCAGAAAATGAAAATAACACAATAAATACAGCAAACACATAATTTAAAATAAAAGCAGGATGGCGCAAAACACCCAGTTTGGCAGCATAAATTATCACAAACAAACACACCAACGAAAACATTACTATACTTTAACCTGTCAAATTTCCATCAACGAGACCGAATATTGTTCTAATTCTATTTTCAATAGTGTATTTTTTAGACAATTTTACGCATGATTCACTCATTTCTTTTTGTCTATTATCAGAAAACACTTTTTCTATTGCGGAACATATATCGTCTATATCAACCGGATTGATAAATTCTGCACACGCACTGTCAAGAAATTCGTGATTAAACTCAAGGTCTGACACTATTAACGGCAAGCCACATGCCATGGCTTCCAAAATTGCGTTACTCATACCCTCTGCTTTACTTGGCAGAATAAAAACATCAGCCGAACTCAGCCAGTATGGTAGTTCTTCATTTACAACAGATCCTGCATACAGTACATATTCCCCAACCGGTCGTAGTGGTCCCTGCCCAAGAAAAATCCCATAAATCCCAAGTCGACTGATAGCTTGACTAACCAACTGTACGCCTTTCCTTTCAATGAAATGACCTACAAAGACAACAATTTTTTTATTCAAATCAATATGTAATTTTTCTCTGCATTTTAGTTTGTCACGCGGATGAAAAATATTTGTATTAACACCATTAGGAACATAATGAATGTTCTTTTCCAGCAGCGGATTTCTTTTCAGCAAAATATCGCGATTTTCTTTTGAAACGGCCAATATATGGTCGAAATCAGATAGTTTTTCTATCCATTCACTTCCATAATAGTTATCATATACTGACAGATTTGACTCTCCAACATTCAATACGATTGGTGTATTTTTGCTTTTCAATAAGTCAACCACAGCCAGGCCGGAGCGTAAAAAATGGCAATAACAGAAATCATATTTTGTATCGTGATTAATGCTTCTCCGTACACCTCTGTTAAATGACAAATCATTCAGCCACATAAAGAATTTGTAGATAAATTTGCCAAAACGAAGTGAAAATGTCGTTATCATTGGCTGTTGCACATTAAGCGGAGATAAGTTGACTTTTTGTTTTGGCTTAAACAGGGTTTTCAGTCCAGCCACCCAGGATAACGGCGCGATCACATCCACATCAGCATTTTGCCGTGTCATCTCCAGTAAAATATTCCTGACAAAGACACCTTTTTCAGGAAACCGTGGGCTGGGAAAGTTGGTCGTAACAGCCAGTACTTTGCGTGACTTCATATAGATTGATTTGAATTTACTGACAACAAATTACAGACATGATCGGCAAGGTATTAATTTGTGGATTTTTTAAGCAAGACATACGACACCTTGTAGGGTTTAAACAACCACAGAAAACGATGCGCCACACCAATCCAGGATTTTGGTTTATAAAATGGCATGACCAACCTGCCTAATATCCGTAGTATTGTTGAAAATGAGTACTTCTTTAAATCCTGGTAATAGTTTGTACTTGTGATGACCTGTTTGTCGATTACCTGATACCTGGGAAACAATGCTGCCAATTCATCAGGACTGGGCCGGAAATAGGTGTCTATTGGATCAAAGTGTAATGGGTAGGAATACGGTACAGTCAATATTAGAAATCCATCGTTGGCTAAAATAGTATCAAGAGCAGCTGGGAAACGATCTCGAACTTCGAGTGGCAAATGCTCAAGCAAATTAGAGGCCAGAATAATTCTTGGGTGCAGGCAGGCCAGTTCTTTCTGAACATTGACATCCAGCAAATCACCTGAAATATCCACACCATCTGCATCTTTTAAATCGGTATGAATTACTTTGACAGCATCGCTCTTCAATGGCAGAAATATTTTTTCGTTAACATGCTTTTGAATGTTTTCACGAAAATTTCTTGTACTACTCCCCACATTCAGAACAGGTCCACCAAATTCTTGTCCAAGTTGTCGAATTGAATTCCCAATGTATTCTGCTTCCTCTTTTCGCATTAGATTCTCACATTCATGCTCTTGAGTATTTTCAATATTTACAGGTTTAAGTAACCGGAAATCACTGCTTTTGCTCTCGCCTGCCAGGTATATTTACTTAAAAAAAGAGTTTTGGCATTCTCTGCCAGCCGCCGACTTAATACCTGATCACTTTCCAGAATGCTGATAGACTCCAGCCATTTATCAGGATTTTCCGGCTCCACCATCAGTGCAGTATCCCTGTCTGAAAGTATTTCACGCAAAACAGGCAAATCTGAACAAATGATCGGTTTGCCGGCAGCCATGTACTCAAACAGTTTCAAAGGTGACATCCATTTGGTTGTATCAATACCTGAGTTGGTGGAGACTTTACTTTGATACGGCGCCAGCAAAACATCACAAGCCAGACGATATTGTTCGGCCATTTTTGGAGGAACAAAACCATGTAAAATGATATTAGACGGGGTGGTTGCATCCTGTCGAATATCTGACAAAACTTCCTCAGTTCCGCCAACAAGATGAAATGCCGCCCAGGGCGCCGCGATAGCGAGATCACGAATCAGCTCGTAACCTCGACCAGGATACAAATGTCCCACATATCCGACATGGAGTTTATATCCGGGATACTCATTACTGAAGCTGGAGTTTGACTCTATTGCAATATCTGCGGCATCGTGGGCGACAAAAGCCCTGTCCTCCAGTTCAGGAAATAATTGCACGACATCTTCTTTCAATTGACCGGAAACAAAAACAATTCTTAACAGGTTTTTTTTCCTAATCATAATTCGAAACAAAAGCTTGTCTGACCAACGTCGATAAAAATCCAGCGCATGCGCTTCAAAAATAACATTTGCACCAAGGATGGATGCAATTGCACAGGCAGTAATATTTCGTCCATAAACAAGCCCTTGTTTGACGAGTGCTGCCCGTATTCCTGCTAACCAGCCATAGATGATATTGACGCCCTTGCCAAACAAGGAAATTCTCGGGATTCTGACTATCCGGAAGTTGTTTATTACTCCATAGTAATCATAGATTTCATCTATGGAGAGTTTCCCATCCAGCGGTGACGGCACCAGCAAATCAACATCGACTCCGTTGCGAGCAAAAGCACTGCACATCCTCATCACATGAATGCTGTTGGCTGTCTTCGAAGGTATCATTGATGACGCACAGTATATCAGTCTCATGTTGTCATCAACCTGTCAGTGATATTGCACTTTAACAAAATAATCTATAGTCAAATATGTCGCATTACATTGATTGACTGAAAAGTTGCTTTAACATTCTGTAATAGTTGAGGACTCAATTCCTGGCACAAGGTTTCACCCGGTTTTTTTCGCTGCACATTGCCAAAACCGGTTTTGTTTAAGGCTCGTTTCAATGTATCAAAATTATGCAGGTAATAATGATCATGATAAAGCAGGCGACTGATAAACAAATCTGTATGATTTTCAATCGGCAGGCGTTCAGACACCTCAGATTCTGCGATTGCCCTTTCCAGGTCCTCAGTCTGTTCCTGATAATTTTTCACCATAATATCCAAATCAGGCACTGTCATCCTTACCATCCCATCAACTTCAAGCAAGCGGTAACACTCAAGAAAGTGATTAATCAATTCCAGATAGGTCAGGTGTTCCAGTGTGGCACGTGAAAATATTAATTTAACACTACCATCCGGCAAAGGAATATGGCGTGTTATATCTGCAAGTATTTCCGGCGGTGGAATATGTCGGCCTTTTTTCCTCTCCTTGCCAATATTGATTTCCACATGATGAAAACCCGGAATCCTGTGGGCACCACAACCGACATAAAGATACTTTGATTCGCTTTGAGACATATTCAGAAACACATTCCAATTATATTTTACCGCGCTATATCTGTTTCTTGTTTTTCAATGTAGACAGTATGGACAATAGATACCGCAAATTACCCCTCATCATAATTCTAAAAATATACCATAAACGCACAGCAATACTGTTCGTGCACTGATAGGCTGACCAGTCAATTTTGCCCTTAAAATCTCGCCTGGTCCTGAAACTCATTTTATTCTTGTATTTATTATAAAAGCATTTAATCCCATTCAAAAAACGTAGACTTGCCGCACTGGATAAGTGCTCGACACCATGAACCCTTCGAATAACCAACATTTCCTGAACAACACTGTAAGATCGACCTGAATCAATTAAACGTAGTAACAGATCCTTGTCCTCAGACACAAGTAAATTCTTGTCAAAACCAGACAGTGCTTCAAATGTCTCTTTTTTCATAACAATATTTGAACCAGTCACGCCGGGATTCTTGACAAAAAAGCTCTCAACCTGCAAATTTTTTCCGATTTTCTTATCTTCGGTAAAGGTTTGACCATTGTAGGTTTTCATCCAGGTGATGGTTGCATCGGTATTTTCATGAAGCGCCAGGGAAACAGCTTTTTCCAGGTAATCCGCTTCCCACATATCATCATCATCAAGGAAGGCCACCCAATCAGAACCAGCATGCCAAGCTCCATTATTACGGTTAACCGAAGCACCACCTCCACCTTCGATGTAGATAATGGAGTTCTGATTTTGCTTTAACTTATCAATAACCGGCATGGCGGTAAGATCAGGATGCGCGTCAACCACAATAATTTCTACAGGGGGAGTAGTTTGATTTTGCACGGAATTGATTGCTTCAAGCAGCAGTTCAGGACGCCCCATAGTCGGAATTATGACAGAGACAGATTGCATACTATGACAACCCTGATGTGCTCATCTCTTGCTGTCGTCCTCGTACAAAATTTTGCATAATCGATTGGAATATAGCTTTGTAATACATGATCAATTTGATACCAAACCACTTGATACTATTGAGAAGGTAGATTAGTCTGAATTTTACCTTCGTATTGAACTGTTCATCCCTGTAATGCCATTTAAGCAAGCCGGACCGACACAGACGTTGAAACTCATAGAGTTCAAAATCGGTTAACTTCTCCTGATATTTCCCTGTATTTGAACTATCGATTCTATCGAAAACATTTGACTTCCATGTTTCACTTTTTTGGAATATTTTATTTTTATTGGTATTCATATCAGTAACAAAAAGACCGGTATCTTTTAAAGCCGCATTTACCTGTCCGACCGGATCCAATATCATATCCTCATAGCGAATAACCGGGATAGATGCTGCCTCCATTTCACACAGGGCACTATTCCACATATTAGCCACTTCATGAATAGAACGGTCTGGCTTTCCCTGCTGGGAGAGCATTTTGTTAAATGACAAATATACATCACGCGGGTCTCGTACCACGCCGACAAAAACCGCATCAGGGAAGATGCTTTTTATAACAGGTATATGAAACACATGGGCCGGTGTTTTCTCAATCAGAACAGTTTCTTCGCTATCTTTGCTATAGGTGTATGCCAAACAATCAAAGAGATCAGCTGTTACGAGTCTGCCGTTTGTCGCCGATTGGTATAACTCACTTACCTGTTCGCTACTCATATTGAGTTCGGCATTTTTTTTCATGCTTGTTAGAACCCGGGCCAAGGTCTTTGGTGACAGGAACTTTTCATAGGTCAATGCCTTGACCGGTCGACTTGAACGTGTTGCAAGATAATAATTTATTGCCACCTGCCGAAAATAATCCGTTTCCGGCATGGAAAAACTGTTTTCCACACCCAGCATCAACCGTTGCAACAGGGTTGTACCGGAACGGGGACAACCAACCACAAATATCCTTGTTGAAATCAAACCGATATTACCAACTGAGCAGTTTTTTACCGCTGAACATAATTTTCGACGTAGCTGTAAAACAACTTATATAAGTCATCCATGTTTCCCTTTTCACCTCTCTCCCAAATCCCGATCCAGTTTATATCAAAACCAACATCGTATGCTGCAGCAACATAATTATTCAATTTTCTATTGTAATCCTGTTCATCCATTTTTGTTTTTAACACATCAACAATTTTTCCATCCAATGTGGAAAAATCCGAATGTAAAACCACATTGGGCAACAGCCGAACTGTACCAATATCCCCCAGTAATATAGATGGCAATTTCAATACCGCTGCTTCAAAAAAGATAGTACCGGTTGGTGCAATGAGCATTTTTGCATTAGCAAGCACCCTACCCGCCGGTATCCGATAATCAATTAACTTTACATTTGGTGTACGGGCGACTTTTTCAAGATATTCAGGGGAACGATATCCCAACATGGCAGGATGATCTTTTACGACCAGGGTCATATCGCCCGGTAAAGACATGGCAATTTGGCGGGCCGTTTCTATCTGATTATTATAGCGAGGTGAGAATACATCAATATTTGCCTCCGGCTGAAATTGCAGAGGCATAAACGCATATTGTCCTGTCTTTTCAAAGTCGTAGTAATCAAATGAATTTGCCGCCTGTGTGTAAGCCCTCGATTTCCAGTAATCACGCCAATGTATGGCTGGCGAAAGCGCATCTATCGAACTTCCAAAACCCTGCAACCGGTTTTTTTGACGAATAAAACTGGACAGCATACGGCGTGACAATTGGACAAGTTCTCTGGGACTGACTTTTTTGTATCGTGTCTTGATCAACCCGGGAGCCTGTATTTCCTCTTTCAGTTTATCAATGTATTTGGCAGCCCTTTCGTGATTTTCTGATTTTTCCCCTGCGTTCAGTTCATTTATCCTGTCTATAAATGGACCACCACTGTCGAAATAGGATTCAACAAAGACATCGATTCCCTTCACTTTACTATCGGTGACACCCAACATTTTAACGCCGCGTTTTTTTGCATAATGATAGAGGGCTATATGCACATAGGAGACAAAATTTGGTGTAATAATAACGTCAGGCTTAAACTTTTCAAAAACATCAACGCAAAGTTTGTGAATTGCCTTTAAAAAAAGTACAATATTGTCATCATCAATATTTTGCTTAAAACCATAATAATATTTATCCTGGTAAGATTTAACATGATTACGCAAGCTTTGCACAAAAGGCCAAATTGAATTGACATCATATTCACGACATATCTCTTCCAGAGAGAAATCATCATCGCCAAGGTATTGTGCAGGAAACTCCATTATCCTGTCATGATTCTCAATGTAGACGTAGTCTACTTCTTGTTGCTCACGAATAAACTTATCCGTGGTTTTCTTCAAGGTTACCGCGCCAATGACAGCACCATCATCCTGAAAACGCTTGGCTATGTATTGACCTATTCTTAATGCCCAACCACGCTGCTGCATGATCAATATTCTGGTATTGTTAAATTTATTACTCATAGAATTAGTGACTTTATTTCCGCTTCCATTCAGGCCCAACGATCAGGATATCTTCCCGGGTGTTCCCAAACGGTAAATCTGCCGGCTGTTCTACCAAATAGGAATGAAAACCCTTTTTACGTACATGTAAAAGAATATCCATGACCAACTCATCAGTAATCTCAACAAGTTCCTGATTTGATTCAAAAACGGGAGATTGTGGCATGTTACTCATAGCGGCATTCCATTCTTGCAGAAATGCCTGCCCCTGCTGACTTTTGACAAACCTGTCTTTCCTACCCAGACAACTAATGTCTCCAAGCAGCATACGTCCGGAATCTTTCAACAAACTGCAGGCCTTGTCGATAAAAGCAAACAAGGCATCTGTATCTTTCATATAGTGCAGAACACTATAAATAATGATTTTGTCAAATTGTCCGTCAATTTTCTGATCTTCAAGAGTACCGGCGAGTAAAGTAATTTTTTCTGAATAATACCGGTTCTTTAATCGACCAATAACAGTTTCGTGATCTATCCCGGTAATATCATTCACAAAGAAACTGAGTGGTATTAATAGATTACCCACCCCACAGCCTATTTCCAATACACTGTCTGAACTTTCAATCTTGAGTTTATCAGCCAGGTCCAGTACGATTTTTCTCTCAGCCTCTTCCTGAAGCGCGTAACGTCCTGATATAACAGTCTCGCTAGAAATGGTCCTGGCTCTTTCACCATATTCTTCAAAATATGTTTTGGCCATTTATGACTCCTCGCCGTGGTTGGTATACACAGCACAAGCTTCACCAGAACAACTTAGTGAGTCGCTCAAGTCAATCTTGCTCAAAATGTAATTTATAAAGGGGAAAAACATGAGATGCAAAACCATGCTTAAATTCTGCAATAGAGACTTCTTTTTCAGTCGGCTGTGGTGTGTCTGTCGCATACGGACGCAAGCCAACCTTGTACCATCGAACTCCCCTTTTTTTGAATTCTTCAATCGCCCTGTGCTGAACAACATGTCCAATCGGTTTATCAAAAAGGCTTCTATCGTAAGCACCAACAGCATACAAGCCTTCATCTTTGGTTTGATAAAACAATCCACCGCCTACCATAGTATCTTTATCATCTGTCAGATAAATCAAAAATGCAGACTTATTGGCAATATGCTCCAACTGAATATCCCAGCTTTCATCGGAACGGGTTTTACGCCCTGCGACCATAAAGTGTAAATCACGAAATTGTTGCCAGATTTTTTTATCGTCTGAATCCAGCAATTTCACTGTCCACATGCGCAAACCGGTATTTATAAGACTTTTATACCGCTTTCTGAAATGTGCCTTAATGCCTGACAAATCCGGTGACAGATCGACATAAACTTCATGCTGCATACTGCTGCCGGCGCCATGTTGCATTGCCTCCACATGCCAGTCGCTCATTCCCCATTCCTGAATAAATGATTCGTTTGAGCACCAGGAATCCACGCCCACATGAGCTGCGATATTTTTTGCAAGCTCAAAACAAAGCTTGCTGATTTTTTTTCTTGATGTTGCCGGGCAATCAGCAACAAACAATGGGGGCAATAAAGGCAAACCTTGCGAGTCAATTTTTGGCCGACCATCTTTAACTGCAACACTAAGCGGCCAGATTGCAACGGGTTTATTGCTCCACGTAATTACAATGGACATATCATGCCATTCACCGCCATGACCAACCTGATAACAAAACTGATAATCGATGCTTTCGTGAGAATAGACGACAGGTAAATAGGGAACCTGTCGGGCCGTATCTGACCACAGCATTCTGTCATCACAGCGATATGTAAATTCCATACCTGAATTATCAAGCATCACTTTAACGCTATCAATCATTATAATTAATTCTTTTGCAAACAGACGGTTAAACAGGATTGGATTTCCGGGAGGGATTATCAGCAATCAGTTCCCACTTGACAGCGGTTCCAAAGCTGACATCACAGGTAATTTGTTTACCCACTATTTCATCTATATGTTTTGGCGGTATGCCAAAACCCGGGCGCACACTTCTGACGTCACCGGTCTGAATGATGTGTCCTTCCTTCAGGTTTCTCACAAAATACAACGAACGTCGGAATTGGACATTGCCAATTTCGCTGGATTTACGACCATAATCAATCTTGCCGAGTGATTGCCATGCTGTTTTAACTCCCTCACACAACTGTTTTAACTCAGGAGGCTCTAAAGAGAATGAGTCATCGGGTCCGCCGTTGCGACGATCAAGAGTAAAATGCTTTTCTATGATAGCTGCCCCGAGGGCAACACTGGTTATTGCAGTGGTGTTATCCAGTGTATGGTCTGATAAACCGGTGACAACACCAAATCTGGCAGACATATCGGGTATTGTACGCAAATTGTAATCTGATGCCGGCGCCGGGTAGCCACTTACACAATGTAAAATGGCTAACTGTTTACATCCTGCCTCGTGCGCTGCATTAATGGCTTCCTGGATTTCTTCATCATCCGCCATACCTGTTGATATAATAACCGGCTTCCCTGTTCCTGCTGCGTATTTAATCAATGGCAGGTCAATTGCTTCGAACGAGGCTATCTTGTACGCGGGGGTGTTTAAGTCTTCGAGCAAGTCGACTGCACTGTTATCAAAAGGCGAGCTAAAGATTGTAATCTCATGTTTTTTTGCAAATTCGAACAGTGGTTTATGCCAGGCCCAAGGCAAGTGTGCTTCCTGATAGAGGTCGTATAGTTTTCGACCATCCCATAGTCCACCACTAATCATAAATTGTTCATTTTCACAATCAAGAGTAATTGTATCAGGTGTATACGTTTGTAATTTAACTGCATCAGCTCCGGCTTTCTTTGCTTCCATGATTATTTTTTTTGCTGTATCAAGCGATCCATTGTGATTTGCAGAAAGTTCTGCGATCACATATGGTTCAGCGTCACATGCAATACGTCTATTTGCAATTGTAATTGATTTCATCGCACTTACTTCAAGCTACTTCAAGAGTGTATTCGTTGCATACTTAATAAGACCAAAGCATATGAGGTCATGATAATTCTCACCATCAAAATGATGCTCTTTAAGAATACCTTCCTGGTCAAACCCAAGAGTCTGATGCAGCAATACCGATTTAGTATTCGAGGCTATTACATTTCCATATACTTTATGGATATTTAAATCTGTAAATGCTGTTTGTAACGCAACTTTTCCCAGATCCAATCCGACGCCTTTTGGAGCATCCGGTGATTTGTAGAAACCCCACTCAGAGATACTTCCTTTATATGCATTTTTAAAACTTATGAATCCCATATCAATGCCATGGTTCTCGTAAATATATAATTTGCTTATCGGATCGATTGAGACTCTGTCAAACCAGGCGTAATGTTCTTTAGCAGGTATTTCCTGATTATTCAGCATATATCTTCTAATAGACTGGTCATTTCTCCATGCAAGCACTTTATCCAAATCGCTTTTGTCCATGGCCCTCAATCTGCCATTACTGTTTGTCATATACAAAACCTGAATCCAGTAACAGCTCCGCAATTATTCTTGCCCCTGTTCCATCGGTTAAACCCTGTGCAGCAATACTCATTTTAGACAAAGTCGAATCCTGCATAAGATAATGTATTGCATGTGCCATTTCTATTTCTAATGCGTCTTCATTCTGAATGACTATTGCAGCCCCACTCCTCTCTAATGCACTTGCGCTTGCCTGTTGATTTTGTGCAAGAACCAGAATAACTGTTGGCAGTCCAAGGCAACATCTTTCCCATGCTGTACTACCAGCGGCACCTATTGCCAAATCAGACTTGGTCATTAACTCTGCCATATTGTTAACATCGAACAGTACATCTGTTACCCATGGCATATCAGAGGCTTCAGATTGCACAAGATGTTTAGCAGGTGAATTTTTACCCATAACTACTGTTATCGCACAATCAGCCGGCAATTCACTGTTTTTTAATGCTGCCAGTACTTTACCTGTAGTATTATTACTGTCAATGCCACCCATACTGATTAGGACGTTTTTAATAGTCCGGTTATTTCGTCGCGCCAAACTTGCTTCCCTGTGCAATGAAAACTCAGAGCGTAGCAATGCATATTTACTTCCAGTGAAAACGGTACAATTTTCAGGCACCAAATCTGAATACATCTTATTGCTGCGACCAAAGTTCTGATCCAACAAAAGATCGCAATCATGTTTCCGATTCGCAAGATCGTCTATCACCATCATTTTCCGACAATGTCCACGAAAGCGTTTTTCCCAGTCAATATCGATTGCATAATGATCTACAATCAGCCAATCCGGTATTGTTTCGCGGAGACATGCTATAGTATCTTCAGAATCCTTTTTCTGATCCACACCAAGCCAATCAGCATATTGTCGATTAGTAGCAACACTTGTAGTTTCTTCGACCTGCTCTATATTCCGTAATGGCAGCGCATGAACTTTAAAACCCTCTTGTTTAATGCGTTCAATCAAGTTTCCATTGTGGGCACGGCAAATAAATTGGCAATTTACACCACTATTACTCAGTTCCTTCGCAAGCGTTAGACAACGCATCACATGGCCCGTGCCAATCATTAGTGAAGCGTCTGTACGGAAAATGACATCCACAACTGGTTAATTCAGCCTTTTAAATCCTGCGTGACAAACCGGACCTTTCAGAAGTTCTCCTACATCCCTGCCATTTTCGCACTCCTTAATAAGTGCAAATATCGAGTCAAGTGCTTCAATGTAGCTATCAACCACCTCATCAGTATGTTCTGTACAAACATACAAACAGTTGCTTGCAAGGAATCCTTTTGCCAGCATTTCCTGGGTAACCAGTGTCTTATAGGCCAGTGCGTTCACACTCTCAAAGGTGTAACCCGTCAATGCGGGTAAGCCCCAGTGGCTGATCGCAAGTTGATGCTTGTCCGCCAATGCCTGCCAGCGACTTCTCACCTTTAATCCGGTTGATGTGATCTGATCCCAGGATTGGGTTTTTTCCATTACTTTCAGTGTTGCCAGGGCTGCCGTTGGACCAATACGTTCTGTCCAGAAAGTACTGCTTATAAAGGTTGACTGGGCTGCCTCCATTATTTCACGACGACCAATGGTTGCTGTTATGCTGTATCCATTGCCCAACGCTTTACCAAACATGGCCATATCCGGCTCAACACCATATTTTTTATGCAAACCACCAAATGTTTCCCGAAAACCGGAGGTACATTCATCAAAAATCAGAACGATATTCTTTTTTGTCGCCAGTTCACGGACCTTTTCCAGAAAACCATTTTCAGGTCCCTTGTTTCTGACCACTTCCATTTTGATGACACCAATATCATGTGTATTGACCAGTGCTTCGAGTTCATCAAAATTATTATAATTAAAAGGAAAGACGGTTCCTTTGAGATTCCGCGGTACACCGGCCGGTTCCAGTCCCGGTAACAGATGTCCATCCAGCCCTTTATCATCGGCAAGATTTGCAGACAGGTACCAGTCATGCCAGCCATGGTATCCACAGATGGCAACCTTGTCTCTGCCGGAAGCGGCACGGGCAATCCTGATCGCAACAGCATTTGCTTCACCACCGGAACGGGCAAGGCGCACCATATCAGCCCAGGGGTGTAGCTCAATCAATTTTTCTGCCAGATAGACTTCTTCCGGGCAATTAAATGTAGACATGTTACCTGTATCGATAGTTCTCCGTACGGCATTATCAACTTCAGGATGACCATAGCCCAAAATATTGGTGCCAATACCCATGATAGACATATCAATATATTCATTTCCGTCCAGATCCCACACTTTACAGCCTTTGGCTTTACTGAAATATGCCGGCCAGTATTCAGGCAGAAACATCTCTGCACGTTTTGACAGTAGCATATTTCCACCGGGAATTAATGACTTTGCCCGTTTCCATAATTTTTGCCCAGTGCCCAACTTAAGCCCCTCATTACGGTTAATGTGTTCATTGACGCGAAACATCGCAGGATTTTGTCGATACAATTCAATTACATCTTTCCATGAGAAAAGATAATCAGGTGAAAAATACTCAACTATGGATTTAACAAGTTCAAAATCATCTGCTTCATCTACCGTCCAGCGCATGTCAGAATAATCAACAGGATTGGCATAATTCCAGGTAGAATACTCACCGGAGTTTCTGATATAGGGTGTAACATGCTCACGGTCAAAATCTGTTGATGCCTTGTTATTGGCCTCTTCCAGCGCAGAGAATGTGAAAATTTCGATATCCAGGCCATCAGGATATGTCGGTGTGATGACATTTGTTAAATAGTCAATATTTCTTGTCTCAAATTCTGCGATCATGTCATCCAGCAGTTCCGGGTCCATCAAGGGACAATCACCGGTAATACGGATAACAACATCAGATGGATACTCCCTGGCTGAAAAATAGTAGCGTTTCAAAACATCATTTTCGTCACCGCGAAAGACACTAAAACCAAGCTGCTGTACAAATTCAACCAATTCATCATTATTCGGATTAATAGATGTCGCAAGGATCACCTTGTCCACTTTTTTTGCCTGGGACAAGCGTTTAAATAACAATTCGATCAACGGTATACCATTGATGGTCTTCATCACCTTCTTGGGCAACCTGCTGGAACCCATTCTGGCCTGGACAATAACATGAACACTCATAATGCAGACCACCTGGCCGGATTAATTAAATCAATATCGTTTGTTGTCATGTTTATTGGCAGCCCGGCGACATCCGTGTCGGCAGCAGTGATTATTTCCTCAAGTTGTAATGCGGTATTTACACCGACGACGACTTTCGTCACTTCTGTGTGAGAGACAGCATATGACACACAAGCAGCAACCGGATCCGTGTCCATATCCAGCAACCAGTTGTCCCAAAGAGCCCATAGTTTATTCCAGCGGTCAAACTTTGCCGGACGCTTGTCCTTGCTCATTAACAGCAGTCCCTGCAAAAAAATGGATCGCGCATGAAATTCAACACCAGAATCAGCCAACTTGTTCAACCAGCCTGATTTAATCATTCGTTCGTCAAGAATATTGAATGGACCCTGCACGATTTGATATGAATACTTATCGGGAATCATATCCAGTTCAGCAGGCTCATAAATTGAGAGCCCCAGGTTTTGCACCAACCCATCATCCTGTAGTTTAAGTAATGCTGCGTAGTATTCATCACCATACGACTGTAGTAGTTGAGCCGGTCTATGCAACAACAACCCATACAGCTTATTCAATTTTAACCTGCTCAATGAAGCAGCAACAGAAGTACGAACCCAGTCTGAAATATCCTTACAGTCATCCGGCACGGAAGGCAGCTTGCTTATCACTTTAAACTCGTTTACGCCAATCTCACCCAGACGTGTTTCGCTCTCACCGTATGCTATAGCAGTATCCAGAGTGTCAATATTATGGTTTGATGCGGCCAACAAAATGCGACCGGCCTCATCAATACTCACCATACCGGTTTGATTCGCAATACCATAATCCAGTCCAAACTGGACAGTACCGAGCGCAAGCTTCATATGTTCAACGCAGTCTTTAGCATTTCTACTACCTGATCCTGTTGCTGCTCTGTCAGCGCAGGATATAATGGCAGCGTAATGGCGTATTTGTAATACTGCTCAGCAATTTCACAATAACCTTCCGAAAACCCCAACCCCTGATAGTAAGGCTGTTTATAGATCGGTATATAATGAATATTTACTCCAATTCCATTTTCTCGCAACGTGGAAAACACACTCTCCCTGGTGGTGGTTGTATGCTCGTGATCTATCCTGATCACATACAAATGATAACTGCTATATGCATCAGACAGAACAAAAGGAGTAATTACGGGCAATTCTGACAGTAAGTCTGTATAACGATTTGCCAGTTCATTTCTTTTGCTGACAAATTTATCCAAACGTTTGAGCTGACTGACACCCAGTGCCGCCTGTATATCGGTTAACCGATAGTTAAAACCCAGGTCAATCTGTTCATAGTACCATTCGCCATGCGGCTTATGTTTCATCAAACCCGGATCGCGAGTAATACCGTGCGATCGAAATAGTTGCATTTTTTCAGCCAGCACTGGGTTGTTTGTCAGCGCCATGCCGCCTTCACCGGTTGTAATTATCTTTACCGGATGAAAACTGAATATGGTTATATCACTGTATTGCCCCCCGCCAATTGGCATTCCCTGATACTTTCCACCGATAGCATGAGAGGCATCTTCAATAATGTGAAAGCCGTATTCTTCTGATAACTGATGGATTGCAGCCATCTCGCATGACTGACCACATAAGTGTACCGGAATGACAACTTTTGGCAGGGAATTGGTTTGTTTTGCCTGTTCGAGTTTATCTCTGAGTTTGTCTGCACTCAAATTATATGTATTTGGGTCGATATCAACAAAATCGACTGAGGCGCCACAATAAAGGGCCGCATTAGAAGACGCGACAAAACTGATGGGGGAAGTCCAGACACGATCACCTGAAGAGACGCCCAGAGAAAGGCAGGCAATATGTAGTGCAGACGTGGCGCTATTGACAGCAACGGCATGTTTCGCTCCACAATGTTCAGCAACCCGGGTTTCAAATTCCGGTACTGTGTCACCTTGTGTCAAAAATGATGACTTCAGTATTTTGACGACTTCATCAATATCTGTTTGATCAATATCATGACAACCATAAGGTATCATCAAATTCCCGCCAGCTTGTTAAACTCGGTAATTTCTTCAATATTAAGGAAATGCTTGTTCTCACCTGAGTTGTATTCAAAGCCGATATCTACCGGCACACCTGATTCGCCCAGTTTGTTTGTTGTGAAATCATTACCACGCTCAGTGAATGTAATAGTGGGACGCAAAACATAATGATCTTCAAACTCCAGCGTTAAATGCGAATCATCTTCCGGGCACATAACTTCATGTATTTTTTCACCGGGTCTGATGCCTACAATCTCAATATCAAGATCGGGCGCCATAGCCTTGGCAAGGTCTATAATCTTTACCGAGGGTATTTTCGGAACAAATATTTCACCACCTCTCATTCGTTGAAAATTTTTCAAAACAAAATCAACCCCTTGTTGCAGAGTAATCCAAAATCGTGTCATTCTGTCGTCAGTAATAGGCAGGTGACTTGCTCCTTCCTCGATGAGCTTCTTAAAGAAAGGCACAACAGAACCTCTTGAACCAACGACATTCCCATAACGCACTACTGCAAATCTCGTGTGATGTTTTCCTGTCATATTATTTGCTGCAACAAATAATTTGTCAGAGGCAAGCTTTGTTGCGCCATACAAATTAATGGGGTTGGCGGCTTTATCCGTTGACAAAGCAATAACTTTTTCTACTCCGCGAATCAATGCAGCGTGAATGACATTCTCTGCACCGTGAATGTTGGTTTTGATACATTCCATCGGATTGTATTCGGCAGCAGGCACTTGTTTGAGTGCTGCCGCATGTATTACAAAATTTACATCCTCAAACGCTTGCGTCAACCTTTCTTTGTCGCGAACATCTCCGATAAAATAGCGCATACATTGTTGATCAAACTCCTGCGCCATTTCATATTGTTTTAATTCATCTCTGGAATAGACAATCAGTCTTTTTGGTTTGTAGTGCTTGAGAATCGTACGCACATACTGTTTTCCAAATGAACCTGTTCCGCCTGTTATAAGTATTGTGGAATCATCAAACATTGAAAAATTTGCCTTTTTATCTACACACTGGGTTATCAGTAATTGTTTATTGTTGGTGGAATGTCAGACTGGCACAGAGAAATCACTTCGTATTTTCTCAACCACAGATATAATTTTATTTGGAACACTGCCTTTTCCGCCGGACACAAAATCTTCGATATATCTTGCATTATTTTCGCCGTACCTGGTGAAATATTGGTGTTGAAGCTCGGTTAAAGAAGTAGTTGCCTGAATGCACAAATTTCTCAACTCGTCCCTGTTTTTCAGGGTTATGCCGGCGTCATATATCTCGGATATCAAGGTATTTGATGTCAGATATCTGGGAAAAACGGTAATTTTATTGCGCATGAATGATTCAAAAAGGATTCCTGTTGCCGAGTGGAATACCAAATCCGCCCATTCTATCAAAGAGCTGGTCGAATAATCAGTCGAGATTAAATAGTCATGCACATTTTGGCGTTTTAATATTTCATCAGAAAGAGGCGGGTAATTTCTTGAACTTCTGTTTAGTATCAATTCAATATCATCATAACGGGAAATAAAATCTATTGTTCTGATCAACTCTTCTGTAAAAATATTGATATGTCGTTTAGGTATCAAAAAAAGTATCTTGACCTTCCCTTTGCCACACTCAGGCATCGGTCCATCCAGACAGTTCTCTGTTTTGATATTCAGCCATTCCTTACAAAACCTTGGGGAACCGATAACAACAACTTTATCAGGATCTATGCCTTCTGCAATCGCATCATCTTTTTCCCTTTCGCTGGTTCTTACAAAATAATCAACGTACTGAAACATATTTTGCACCTTGATTTCATTGGTAAGACCCATATCTGAAGCCATAACCATCGCATTATCACAAATACTGGTACCGTGCGGAATAACTGCCCATTTTGCATTTTTATTCAAAGCGCGAAAAATATTTATTACAGGGATAACTCGTGAATTCAAATGCAGAGCCAGGATCAGAGGAGACTTTGATTTTAAATAATCATGCCCCAGCTTTTCTTTCCAGATATTTAGTTCATTATTTTTACTTTTTCGACGAGGAGAGAACACTTTCAACATCAACCTTGCCGGCCTGCCCCAAAATACGCTTTTGATGGCTACATATTCAAGTGCATCTATCCACACCGGATTAGAATATAAATATTCCACAGTTACATGACTCTGCGAACAAAGAAAATGTGTTCGTTTGTCTTGTGAATCGATGAATCTGTTTTTGGCGCCTACAATAATGCCTTTTGCCTGAAATTGAAGATTCTCTGCCTGTTCCAAAAAATAGAAAAACGGCAAATAATGATCGATGTCTTTATGACCGATTTTTTCCTCGCGCTGTATCAGAAAATATACATCCAAAGCAGAATTGTCACTTTGTTGATTATCTCTTTGCATACTGACTACCAGGTTGTACGACCACCATCAACAGACACAATAGCACCATTAAGATAGCTTGATGCATCACTCAACATCCATAATAGCGTACCCTGATACTCATTCTTTTTTGCCAACCTGCCCATAGGAATCCTGGAATTTACTTTAGCTAGAAATTCTTCCGGTTGGTTGTTCTCCACTCCACCCGGACACATAGCATTGCATCTGACGCCTTTATCGGCCCAATATGTTGCAAGGTAGCGAGTCAAACCAATTAAACCTGATTTAACAACTGAATAGGTAACCGGTTTTACCGGTTGCAGTTCATCCGCTAAACCAGATTGTTTATAGAGACGTTGGTCTGGGGCAATCACACCCAGATCCGATGCAATATTAACAATAGAACCACCGACAGGGTTATTTGCAATTGCCTGTCCATAGTGTTTAGCGCACAACCATGCCCCTGTCAGGCCAACTGCAATATCCTGTTGCCAAACTTCCAGCGGAAAATTTTCCAGGCGTGAGAAATTTTTTGTATCACTTTGTTCGACTTTTGGATTATTCGCTGCATTGTTTACCAAGCCGTCAATCCTGCCAAACTTGTCTAGAATATCCTGACAGCTTCTGGAAATTGCCGACTCATCTGTGATATCAAGTGCGAGTGCCAGCGGTTCACGGTCATGCTTGTTTGCCAGATCGACTGCCAGATTTTGTACTGCAGTTGCCTGCATGTCGAGCAGCACAGGGATTCCACCATAAGCTGCAACCACTTCTGCATGTTTTTGACCCAACAATCCGGCCGCCCCGGTTATTACGATAACCCGTCCATCCAGATTAAACAAATTCTGCAATTGATTAACTGTCACAAACCACCTCAACCCACGATTGGGTTATAATGTATTATTTTTAAAATCAGCAAAATCCACTTTTGCATTACTCTGCAATGATGCTTTTATGGCCAGAGCAGTTAAATGACCGTCAATGACCTGTTCCAGAGCCGTAAATGGTTGCTCTTTTGATTTGACTGAGTTTATAAAAGTCTGCATCTGTAAACGAAACATCTCATTCCGTTCAAAATGAGCGAACTCATGTAGTTCATGTGTATCATTTTTGTACTCATCCAACACGATCTTTTGTGCAACAATGTCCCACCGAATCGATCCGTTCTCTCCCAATACCAGAAACTCCCGAATAGGCGCCTGCTGAACAAATGACATGTTTACGGTAACCGGGATATGACGTCCCTGACAGGGTTGTTCAAGCATGACCGCCACCGTATCCTCAACATCAAGTGCAAGAGGACTTAACTTGCCGCCGATTGCAGATACACTGCCAGGAGCACCGAAATACCAATTCAGCAAATCCAGCTCATGTATTTCAGTCAAAACAACGCCGCCTCCCAGATCTTTTTTACCGGCGTAGAATTCATTATATTTTTCATATTTATGCCAGGCGGGCATATACGAATTAACATTTACCGAGACACTATAGATATCGCCCAGTGCTTTCTGTTCTATATACTGTTTCATTTTTTCAGCACACGGGTGAAAGCGCATCATGTATCCTACCATCACAATAGAGTCATGACTTTTGGCCGCATCTAACAGGGCACCCAATTGCTCTGAGGTATTTGACACCGGCTTTTCAAGCAAGAGAGGAATATTCTGCTCGACCAGGTCCATTGCTGTCTGCACATGAAGACTCGTCGGGTTTGCTACAATGGCAAAGTCCGGTGCAAATTGTGCAGCATCTGCGATTGAAGAGAACACGGAAATATTGTATTTCTCATCAATATTAACTGAGGTATTTGGTTGCAAATCGTCGCCGATTTCAAATGGTCGTCCTCTGCTCCTGACTGCTGCAATTTGCACATCCGGTTCAAGGGATTTCAAAATACGTAAATGACGCTGGCCAATACCACCCAGCCCAATAAATAATGCCTTCACATCACACCCGTGTCTTGTTGTGAAATCAGACTATTAGACCTTTTTTTCTCTTGTATAAGAATTAAAATCAGCCACTTTACGGAATACCGGTCGGACAGGAATTCCTTCGATCTGATCAGCAAGATTTATATTGTTCTTTACAATTTTCCCAAAACCTTCCATTGCCGCATCATAGGCTTGTAATGTGATATCAATGTCATGTTCTTTATGAGACCAGGAAAGTGCATGATATGCGGCCCATAACACACCATGTCTCAGAAGTTCCTGTTGAAAATAGGATTTCATTTCCAGATCATTATATTTTCCCTGACCTTTGAAAGTTATAATGCTTCTACATGGATATCCTATACATTCAATAAAATCTTCCAGCCCATGATTTGCAGCCAATTCGTTGAATCCGTTTTTGAGCTTTGTACCAACCACATTTAAATGCTCAGGTACTTTTTCACGCTCCAGTTTGGGAATACACGCCTTTGCAGCGGACAAACCGATGCAATCACCGCCATAGGTAAATGAAAAGAAGGTCTTTTCCAGTGCAAACATGTACTCTTTTTTTCCGACCACGGCAGAAAGAGGAATCGCGTTTGAAATCGCCTTTGCAAAAGTCGCCAAATCGGGAGTCACACCGGTCAGTTCCTGTGCGCCACCCATAGAGAAACGAAAACCGGTGATAATCTCATCAAAGATCAGCAAGGCTCCATAATGATGGGCCATCTTCTTGACCTCGGCAAGAAAGTTATCCCGGGGTTCCAATACCGTCAAAGGCTCCATAATGACACAGGCTACTTCGTCAGGATGCTGCTTGAATATTTGTTCCAGACTATCCAGATCGTTATAAGTAAAGCTGTGTGCCAGTTGTTTATTGAAATCCGGTATACCACTATTCAAATCTGTATTGGCAATATACCAGTCATGCCAACCATGGTACCCACAATAGGCAACATGATTACGACCGGTTACAGCACGGGATATTCGCACGGCAACTGTTGTTGCATCTGCGCCGTTTTTACCAAATCGGGCTGCTTCGGCACAAGGAACCTTGTCTATAAGCAGTTCAGTCACGTCAACTTCCAGTTCATTCATCAGTGAGAATGTGGAACCCAACTCAAGCTGGTCAATGACCGCCTGATTTACGTCATGGTCTGCATAGCCAAGAATAATCGGATGACACCCCATGATGTAATCCAAAAATTTGTTATTATCAACGTCCCACACATAAGCGCCTTTTCCCCGGTGTAAATATTTAGGAGCAAATCCTTCTACAAATTGAGTCACACCTTTACTAAAAGTTTGGGTGCCGGCAGGAATTATATTTTTTGCCCGTTTATATATTTCATCAGATCTATCTGTTCTGAATGGTTTATCAGACATGGCGTTACCCTCGATTCTTGCTATTCTGTAACGCTTCCCATTTTTCCAGATCCGCTGGTGTATCTATCTCTACCAGGTTCTTCGCTTGTTCTTCTGACAGAAAAACAGGGTGCGTATTTTTATTTAAAAGTTCACTATCAAGAGCTGCAATTTCGCCGGCTTTAAAACAACATACATAATGATAATGCATCCAGGCCGGCGGCATGTCCTGGCGGCGAAAGACATCGTTTTCAATATACTTGGTGATCATGTGAGTAGAATCATCGTATTTCCACACCGTATATGGATGCGTTACTGCAGGTATAAATGTGCATAAACTGTTTATAGGCTTGTTTTCAATATTTACTTTGGCATTTTCAAAGTCATGCAATGATTTATAGAGAACCGGCAAGTAAAATAACCACAATATGGTATCTTTGGGGATATTTCGACTTGATATCAACTCTTCGAACACAGCCTTAATCGAAACAGCAGGGCCGGCCAATTCGTCGGGCCGTTGATGTGGTATATATCCGCGTGCACTGGCTTTTATAATAACTTCCGGGTCATCGGTGCTGACAATGACCGAATCAAACCAGCCGATTCCGTCGAGGAAATCGGCGGTATTGTCAAAAAAAATACGATTCTTACCGGGAAAACCCACGCTTCCCGCCCGTGCCGGTATTACGGCAATATGTTTATATTCACTCATTTCATTTGAGACACTTTAACAACAACAGAGCGTGATTTGGCAATGATATCGGGTGGAGTATGCAGAACATTGAGCAGCGATATATATTGAGCCGGTTTTACTTCATCATCATCAATCCGTATTTTATGGATATTTAGAATTCCATCTCTTACGTATACCGTAATATCACCGTTTATTGACGCGTTCACGATCCTTCCTGACATATAGGGATGCATTGAATCGGATTTTTCATATGTAGCTTCTATAATATGAATTATATTTGAACCAACATAGGTAAAGGCACCAGGATAGGGTCTTGAGAATGCTCTGATGAATCTGTCTATCTCATCTCCAGACCATGTCCAGTCTATTGCCCCATTGGTTTCAGTATGCAATCTTGGTAAATATGTGCCGGCTTCTTCGTTTTGCGGCGTTATGTTCAGCCCTGCATTCTTTTTTAAATCATCCACAAACGTATCCAATAACTCATCAAACAGCTGGAATGTCTCATACAACATATCTGCAGGTATGGGGCGTTTGTTAACCATATTTTTTCTTTTTTGATAAATTATTGGCCCCTCATCAATGCCTTCTGTTAAAACATGCAGCGTGCCTGCCGCCTCATTGATGCCACGCATAATCCTCCAGGAAAATGTTCCGCCACCTCTTTCTTTTGGTAACATTGAGGGATGAATGTTAAATATTTTCCCGGATAATATAGAGATTATTTCACTCTTAATTATAGATCTGCAGCTGAATGAAAATCCGGCATTACAATGATGCTTGATTAAATAATCAGAAACTTCTTTAGTATTTACTGATTTTGCCTCAAGCAATTCAAGCTCAAGTTTATCTGCGACGTCGAATATATTCTGATATGTACTTTCTTTTCCCAAAAGCCGAATATCTCTTTCATGTTCTGCCCTGGGGTGCGTAATGATTACAGGTTTCTGGAATCCCTGCGCAATTAGTAATTTTGAAAACCTGCAAATATGATATCCGTGCCCAAATAAAGCAAACTTAACATCTTTCCAATTCGGCATATCCAGCATACTTTAAAATCCTGATATCATATTGCGGCTCATGTTGTTCATAACAAGCTGTTTTTTATCCATTCATACTGCTTTTTAAAAACATCGACGCCGTTATCATCCCGATATGCCTGGAGTATAACCAACCCCTGATAATTGATGTTTTTTAATAATTTTTTAATTACCGGAAAATTTGCATTACCTGTACCAAGGACAACTGAGCCACCACCAAGTAACCGATCTTTAATATGTAAATCTGTTACTTTTTCGCCGTATGCCGCAAATTCTTCAACAGGGTCGTAGCCTAGAGATGCGCTGTTGCCAATATCATAATTAACGGTAATTCTTTTTGAGGGTAGGCGGTCCAATAATTTACCAAATTTTTCAGGGGACAAATCTGTTTCCAGTGAAATATTGATACAACATTTTTCAGCAACAGGGAGTATAGACTGGATGTTATCGACAAACCTGTCCATATCACTATCCGTGGCCAGGCTGGAATGATCAACACAGGGAATAACAATATCACTCACGCCTAGTTTTTCCGCATTTTTTATCAAGCGGTCCAACACAATGAGACTTTGTGCTACAATCGAGTTATCCTGATTATGGATTGGCGCTTCCATAAAATAGTCCGCACATATTGAGCGCACTTTCACGCTTGTTGAAGTAGTGACAGCCTGAATTTCTTCAAGACCACCGTCAGCCAACAATGGGTTTCGCTCCGCGTCGTTATAATCAAGAATAAACTCGATGGAATCCAGTCCCAGGTTTTCTGCAATGGGAAATTCGTCTTGCCAATATCCAACAGGGTGAGCCTGATAGCGCTGTTCGTATTTAGGTAAAAGACGACCCTGCATTACACCAAATTTATTAAACATTATTACTCCCGGCAACTGCTAAAACAAATCAGCAGCATTTTTCGTACATAGGAACAAAGAAATGTTGCCGTCAAATTATGATTTCTGAACATACAATTCCTGCGCGAACTACATATTAAATATGTTTTTTACACGTTTCATCACTCTGTCAGTGAAACCAGGATCAACCTGATACAGGTTTTGATTGACTACCGCGTTAAACACAAAAAACTTTCGACAATACTCAGTGATTTCTCGCTGTGAAACGCCATGAATTGAATCAATAGTATTCATAAAAGTTGCCAGTCTATTTTTATCATATTTGACTTGTGCAAATTCCGTCACATCGGACAATTTTACCGAGCGTCTTGGACCAAGTCTCAACTTTTTTGTTGGTTTTAATTGATATGCAGTATAATGACCGGTATTCGTCGGGTCATCGTCGTCCTTAAAATAGCATAAGCCAACATAGAGGACATTTCTGTTATCCAAATGTGGTCCACGAGCAGTGGATAGAGATTTAACAGGAGTATTCACCCCTAATTGAAAATCAAGCAACACATCAACATCAGATATATTATCAAAGCCGGCAATACCAAGCTTAATTGATTTTGCTTTCACTTTTTCATACAAATCAGGATAATAAGCGTTCAAATCATCTGCATACAATTCGCACATTCTGTAAAAAAACTTCTGGCTAACAAAGTACGAACCGATTTCGAACCAAGGTGATGTTTTATCATTATTGATTATTGCAAAAGGCATTTTTGCAATATAATTCCCATGTTCAGGTATAGACTCTTTTATGCCCGGCAAATCCAGAAAATCCTGCAAGGAAGGAAAAACTTCTACAAGTTTATTATATGTGATTTGATCGATAAAATTATCAATTTGAGCAAACGGATACGGTTTAGAATACTTATTCACCACCCAGTTCTTTTCGTTTAAAATTGTTTCCTGATTTAACATAGTAAACTCCAGATATTCCATGCACTAATTCATTTTTTCACAGCCAATAACTCATTCGCTTTAAGCTCGACCAGTTCATAACCAAGCTTTATCAAGCGTTTTCTTAATGTGAATCTGGTAATCAAATATCCGACAATTTCACCTAAACCGGCACCAAAAATAAAAAACGGTCGCTCCAGTTCAACGACAATTTGCTTGGGATAAACCTTGCTGTCTAAAATCCCGTTTAACACTTCAAACGCTGCGCCTTCAATATCCATTTTCAGAACATCCACACTGGCATGACCAAATTCCGACATTAGAGTAGCAATTGTCTTGCAAGGAATAGACACATAAGTGTCACTATGAAAGATATTGGTTGCTGAAAGATTTTGACTGCCAGGATCATTCGGATGATAAAATTTAATATCTCCATTTTCAGACCAAATCCCAATATTATGAAAATCCAGATTTGGATTAGTCACTGACTTCATATAGAGACGACTCTTATCAGTAGGATCAAACATGTGTACCTTGCAACCATATTTAGCCGCTACTGCTTCATCAAACTGAATATTTTCTGCAACCCCGCAGGAATAGACAATAGAATCCGAGTTTAAACTATCAGCAACAATCCTGTAGTTACCCAATCTCTCCAGTTTATTATCATATTTCCTGTTTCTAAAAGTAATGTGCCAGAGATACCCGATTGTACGAACACATTTATCTAAAAAAAGTTTAACAGAATTCCCATACTTATTGCCTGGCATCTGTTTTACTTCTCTGGGAATAGCAGAAAAATCAAGCCATATTCTTTTAAATATACCAATGAGTTGCATGGTTAATTAGTATTCCAAATTGTATCGTTTTTAGACCAGGTATTAATTCTCAGTGACTGGATTCCCACTTCAGATGCTCACGCAATTTTCTTGCGATAGGAACTTCCGCTTCAATCATGCGTTTCTGACCATCACCCATCGCTTTTTCAATTTTACGAACCGCACCAACCAACTGCATTAATCCGGCTGGCTCAACAGAAGCAGATTGATCAGAACCATACATTGCACGGCTAAGAGTGATATGGCGCTCCAAAGAGGTAATACCGAGAGCAGCAGCTGCGTATGATACAGCCAGACCAACTTCATGCCCGCTGTATCCGACATTACAATTAAATTTTTCTCGCAGAGTACGTATCACGTTCAAATTTGCATCTTCATCCTTCATTGGATAAGTTGACACTGTGTGCATCAACTCATAGGGGCAACCGGCTTTTTTAAATATATCTATTGCCTTCTGAATATCATCATAATCAGACATACCAGTTGAAATAAAAGTATGCTTGCCTTCTTCCGCGATCATCTTTAGCAATTCTTCATGGACAATCATGGCAGATGCGACTTTATTATACTTACAATCAAATTGACGCAGAAACGTCTGGCTGTTTACATCCCAGGCCGATGCAAACCATTCAATATACTTGCTTTTACAATATTCATCAATTTCCCTGTATTCATCCACACCAAATTCCAGACCTTCTTTCTGGTCACGCTGAGTGGTACCCCAAGGGCTTTCCCTTGGAGAATCGAGAAACTCCTGTGTATATACTTGATCCAGATCCCTCTTTTGAAACTTTACAGCATCACATCCTGCTATTTTTGCCACATCAATTAAATCTTTGGCTATGCTTATATCACCATTATGGTTAATTCCGATTTCTGCTACAATAAATATCGACACAATGTCCTCCTTTAATATAGCTCTTTTAGAATATCGATCTGAAAAACACTCTCCACCAACTCCCGCGCCACACCTTCACCACCTTTGCACTTCAATTTAAAATTGGCAATTTGCAAAATTTTTTGATGACTGTCTGAGGGGCAAGCTGTATAGCCACACATAGACATCACTCTGTAATCATTTATATCATTTCCCGTGTATAACATACGACTAATTGAATAATTTTTTTCTATTGCCAATTGCGTTAAGGCATCAACTTTATTTGCAATGCCCTGTATAGCCGGGATACCAAGTTTTTTTGCTCGCGCACTAACCACTTTGTTTTTTTCAGTGGATAGGATATATGTTGGCACATGTAATTTACGTAACAGATCAAATGCCAAACCATCACTTCGATTACAACTTACCCATTCGCCTCCCTCCTGATCTATATGGACAAAATTGTTTGTTAACACACCATCAAAATCAAAGACAATCGCATCAATTTGTTTAAGGTTCAGCTTGGAATATGACATTTTACGCATCACTCCAAACTTGGTAAGAATGACTGGACATTAAGCGATTCTCCCAGGCAAATCATAATTTTTTTCCTGCAATCATGAGCAAGCATCGCCCTCTTCGAACAGGATGTACATTTCTAAACGAAAAGATTTTTATAAAAAGAGGTGAAATGATTTTTTTTAAAAATCCATATCTGGCGTTTAACTCTTTTCTAATTGGTAACAACAAATGTAATTTATAGTTATCAAACAAGACTTGTAACGAATTTATACTAAAAAACATAACATGAGGAGGGGCTTCAGTTTTTCTCTCAGGGAATTTTACCAGGTCATCATGAGGAACCTCAACTATGAGTATACCGTCATCATGAAGAAGCTCCCTTAATACAGCCACAAATTCTTTTACCGAATGAGGTGATACATGTTCCAGAAAGTGCGAGCACACAATCAAATCGAACTTGTTTTTTTTTGTTGATTTTAATGATTTAATTAAATCACCGGAAATCACTTTAGCGCCTAAATACTCAAGGTATTTAATACCATTTGTATCATTTTCATACGCGTAGAGAATTGGTTTATCAAAATACTGAGTGGCATAATATAGTGTTGTTCCCAGCCCTGCACCTATATCAAGAACATTAATATGCGACTTTTTCGGACAATATTTTTTAACCCATTCCAGATGTTGACGAGATCTCATAGATTTATTTTGTTTGTCTGGTTCAGAAAAATATTTTTCTGGCGACAAATACAGCTCCGATCTCTTGTAAACCTCTTTATCAAAACATTCTTCATAAAATCTGTCTAATTTTTCCTGCTCAATCCCGCTTCCCCAACTAAATGAGCAATCATAACAAGTGTAGACATACTTATCGAAAAAAACGGCATTTTCTGAAATGTACTTATGCGAGACCTGAAAGTTGGCAGAGGAGCAAATCGGACACACTTTATCTTTAAACCCTTCAGCAGAGATTATTGGCAGATTTGTTTTGCAGTTAATCATCCGCACTCAACATCCGCAGACATTGTTAAAACTGATCAAAGTAGAATTTCTATCCGTCATAAAATGACAAAAAAAATCAGCCATACCCCAACTCAACCTCAACAAGTTCACAGACCAAATGCTCAATTAAGATATGCATTTCTTGAATTCTGGCAGTCACATCTGAGGGCACAACCAATGCAATTTCTGCCAACTCTTTACATACTCCCCCATCTTTTCCTAACAAGGCAATCGTTTTAACTCCAATTATTTTGCATATATTCAGAGCACGTTTTACATTTTCACTTTGACCTGATGTTGAAATAGCAACCAGCACATCTCCTGGTCTCCCCAAGGCTTCTATCTGACGAACAAACACATCATCATAGCAATAATCATTTGAAACGCATGTAATAACAGAGCTATCTGTTGTTAAAGCGATTGATCGCAGTGGTTTTCTATCTTTTTTAAAACGTCCAACAAATTCAGCAGCCATGTGCTGACTATCTGCAGCACTGCCTCCATTACCGCACCAAAACAAGGTGCCCGAATTTGCCAATGACTCAGATATCATTTTTACTGCATCTGTAATATTTTCTGACAAAACATTTTTCGTCTCTACGAGAAGTTTCGCATGGTCTTCAAATGTTTTTGAAATCAACGTATCAGTCATATCATTACCTGCTGTTGGGCTTACATGTTGCATATAAACGCAAAATCGAATTCAACCCACTACAAAACTTTCAGATTAGAAAAAATATTATTACAATTTCTGTAAAGAGACCAATCGATTAAAGTTACCTTGCTCCGTATCTACAAGATCCTGATAGGTTCCTTGCTCCGCCACATTTCCATTATCAAGTACATATATGTAGTCTGCATTCTTAATCGTTGAAAGACGATGAGCAATAATCACAACCGTAGTTTCCCCATGCAACTCATCAATGCTATTTTTTATTATCAATTCCGACTCTGAGTCTAATGAACTTGTCGCCTCATCAAGTATCAACAATTTTGGTTTTTTATACAGTTCTCGGGCAATAAACAAACGTTGACATTGCCCCCCAGACAAACGAATTCCTCTGTCTCCCACAACAGCATTAAACCCATCAGGCATTTCCTTAACAAAATTTATTATATGTGTTTTTTCTGCTACGTGCTCAATGTCTTTTTTTACATCGTTATCTTGATTATAATCGCCTCGCCATAGTGATATATTATTTGCAATCGTATCATCAAATACTACTGTCTCCTGAGAAACATAACCAATCTGACTTCTCCAGCTTTGCAAATTCATATCACTTTCAATTTTTACCCCGTCAATTAACAACTCTCCATTTGTCGGCTTTAGCAGTAAAGTGAGCAAATCAACCAGCGTTGATTTTCCTGAGCCTGATTCACCAACAAGCGCAACTGTTTTATTAGCCGGAATAAACATACTAATATTTTTCAGCACATCGCCATTTTTGACATCATAGGAAAAAGAAACATTTTTTAGTTCTATTCCTTTTTTCAGGGGTTGGATAGTCACATCCCCACTATTCTGCTTATGTATCTTTGTATCTTCAAACTCTTTTTCAAGTATTTCCAAACTACCCACCATACCCATGGTTCTTTGCCAGGCCGTTTGAAGCGTAAAGACATAGCCAATTGCCCGATATATAAGCAACAAAGAAACCAATATTGGCGCAAGGTCAGCTTTAAAAAACACAAACTGAATTACAATGATGCCTAACAATACAATAATCGAGAATGGTTCACGAATTGCTTGTGTGAATGCGATTGCAATATCCTGATGTCGCAAACACTTTGTCAGATGTTTATTACTTTTCAGGATGGCATTTCGTAATGGTTCTACTTGACCTGTTGAGGCAATATATTTAAAAGTTTGCATTGCCTGTACAATAAAGTGATTTAGAATACCCAGCTCATTAACGGTCAGCTGAGACATTTTTCTTACATATCGATTCAATCTTCGAAACAGCAACAGGACACCACCGCCAAAAATCAGCGCCATCGAAGCGAATTCCCAACTAACCAAAAACGCAAAAAGAAAATACGCTGCGACTGTAATTAATGAAATCAGAAACCGAACAAACTGATCGAAAGACCCAACAAAATTACCAATTTGAACATTAATCAGATTAACAAAATGCCCTGCATTATGCTGAATATAATAACGATAATCCATTGTGGCATATGCATCAAATAATTCAGATCTGAGATCACGCATCAAGCTGGATTTTAACTTTGCTTTATATACGCCCTCACAAAATTTAAGAATGCCTTTTATGAGAAAAATGATAGCAATAAAAACAAGCATCCCTGTTACTGAACCTTTAATGCCAATCCAGTCAAGCAAACCATTTATAAAGCTTGTAAAACCAGAGTCCATCGCATCTACACTTGCGATACCCAACTGAGAAATCATAGGTAATAATAATGCAAGTCCAAACCCTTCTGTTGTTACTGCTAAAAGAGTGAGTGTAAAGATCACATAAAATCGGGACCCGACATATTTACGATATACCGAAAAATATGAATATATAACTTTAAAAGGGTTCATAAGATAATTATTGGTGTATTTATCCCAACGATTTATTCGGGCACGCTACCGCCATACCATGTTCAGAATCACACAGCGTAGCAAGATAATTCGTAAGATAACTCGTGTATCAGGCGAATTGTAAATTATGCCGCGTCATGCTGACACGGGTATGCTGTCCTGCAATATTCAAAAGTATTGTTACGCGATCCTTGCTTTTTTCCTCCAAAAAAATTCCTTCGTAACCGGACAAGGCACCGTCTATAATTTCCACCCTGTCACCTGGTCTGAAATCTTTCATGACTGCGTGCTGGATCCCGTGCTGATCCTCATTTTCCATCAAGATGGATACGAGGTCATTGGGCACCTGCATGGGGTATGTACCAAATCTAACGATTGATGAAACCCCCAGTGTGGAACGAATAGGTGACCAGTTATCCGTTGTACAATTTAATTGTATGAACAGATAGCGGGGGAACATGGGTTCTACCACCTCAACATATTTCCGCTGTCTTCTTTTCTGGATTTTAATAAAAGGGAGATAAACCTGATATTGTTGACGGGCAAGATTTTCCTGTGCTGTCTTTTCAGCTCTGGGCTTGGTGTATATCAGGTACCAGCCTCGCTCTGCAGGATTTGAACTATTCGTTGTCACGCTATTTTGAATTCAGTCTGGTTTGGTAGTTCGCCAATATTCTCATCATATTACCGGGCTTCTTCCGGTAATGTATCCCCATCCTTGCGTATCCTCTCAGCTTCATTTCTGATTTGAGCGATCTCTGCTTCCAGTGCTTCGTATTCCCGCATTTTGTACTTTAGAAATCGGAATGTAACACTGGCTTTTTCTTTAATCCCCTCCGTGGTTAATAGATAGGCATAACCTTTTTTATTTGTACTGTTGTAAAAATTTCGCGCTTTCACCCAGCCTTTTTCAATCACTGATTTTAAACAGTAATTTGCCTTGCCAAGACTGATGCCCAGTTCACGGGCTATTTCCCGTTGGCTGATATTGGGATCTTCCTGTACAAGTTTGAGCAGTTTGTAGGCTGTTTCGTCGTCCAGCACAATTTTCCTCTATCGTTCAATCATTGAACATGAGAAAAGTCTACTGCATGATAATGAAATTGCAAGGAAAAAAAAGGCGCCATAATGGCGCCTTTTTCTTATGGCTATATATTTTCTGGTAATTTGCTAGTTTGGAGAAATCAGCAAATTATCACGGTTTTTTTCCACCAGCTTCAATCCAATTCCCTTGACTTTGGTGAGTTCTTCAATCGTTTTGAATGGCCCATTGGCCTGTCGATAGGCGATGATCGCTTCTGCCTTTTTCTTTCCCACCCCTTTGATATTGACTGCAAGGCTGTCGGCAGTTGCTGTGTTGATATCCACAGGTGCCGCAGAGGCAAAACCGGTAAAGAGGGTAAACATCAGACCAAACACGATTGACTTGAGGTACTTCATTTCGAGACTCCTTTCTCAGAGGTTGTTGTTAAAGTTCAGCTTAAGTATGGCGACCTTTCCACTTGATATGCAAGTCTGGATTAGATAGGACATTTCTGAATTTTATGTAGGAAAAATCCTACACAAATACCACGCCCTATAGACTATTTATTTCCTGTTCAATTGCGCTAAGAGCCGCCATGGGATCATCAGCCTGGGTAATTGGTCTGCCAATAACCAGATAGCTGGAACCAAGTCGAACGGCATCGCCGGGGGTCATGATTCGTTTTTGATCGCCCGACGCGCTCCCTGCCGGCCGGATGCCTGGTGTAACCAGACAAAAATCCTGTCCCAATGTTGTTCGTAAACGATCAACCTCTTTTGGCGAGCAAACAACACCATCCAGGCCGCAGGCTTTGGTCAAGCCGGCCAGCTTTGTCACCTGCTCTTCGACCGATACATTGATCCCGACCTCCTGTAAATCGCTCTCCTTCATGCTGGTCAACACAGTAACGGCGATAAGCAGAGGACCTTGTCCCGCCGGCAGGGCCTCACGAGCCGCCTCAAGCATGGCCCGGCCTCCGGAGGCGTGTACATTGACCATCCAAACCCCCAGGTCTGCGGCCGCCTTACAGGCTTGCGCAACAGTATTGGGGATATCATGAAATTTCAGATCCAAAAAAACAGCAAATCCCCGTTTCACCAGGTCTTCAACCAGGGCCGGCCCTGCCCGGGTGAAAAGCTCCTTGCCGACCTTAACCCGGCAATGTGCCGGATCAATACGTGTATATAAGTCCTTTGCAGCGGATGCAGAGGGGAAATCAAGGGCAACGATGATTTTTGAATCAGACAAATTTACTCTCCTTCAACACCATGAATAGGTTTGATGCTGTCCCAGGTTCGACAACCGGGACATTGCCAATAAAGCTGTTTGCTGCTGAATCCGCAGCCGTGACATTTATAAATGGGTTTGCCTGCCAGCATCTTCTCGGTAACGTCCTTCAGCACCTGAAGTTTGTCCCGCACTGCTTCACTGCTGTGCAGCAGGTTCATAGCGATTAATCGATCCATGCCGCGCACAGTCGGGCGTTTTCGCAGGGAATCCGTTAGAAATTCAACGGCCAACTCGTCCCCCTGCTGCTCTTTCAACAAATCAGTCAGCGCGAGAATGATCGATACACCGTTATGGTGTTCGGTGATTTGCTGCAGATAGCCGGTCATTTCCTCAATTTTATCCATTTGACGATAACACTTCATCAATTGCGGAATTATCTCGGGAAGAAAATTGATATCCTGCTGTTCGATTCGTTTGAATGCCTTGAGCGCTGTTTTGTAATTTTGCGTTTCAAGCTCGAGATTCCCTTCCAAAATGCTGGCCCTGACACTGCTGCGATCCGTATTTAGCGCTCTTTTGACCAGTTTTAGGGCTCTTGAAAACTCGTTGTTATGGCGCGCCTGTTCCGCCTGTTCACAATAAAAATGCGCGATATTGGAATATTGCTGCATACCGGTTTTGACTTCCAGTCGCCGCGCCATTTCGATAGCCTTATCCCAGTCTTTTTCCTGTTGATAGATGTCAATCAAATAGCGTAAAGCCGGTTCAGTATGGGGATTACTGCTGATCAGTTCAGAGAACAAAGCCTCGGCCCGATCCAGCAGGCCGGCCCTGAGATAATCCTGACCCAGTTCAAACAGGGCTTCCGAGCGTTGTTCTTTATTCAGGGTCGGTCTGGCAATCAAGTTTTGATGTATTCGAATTGCGCGATCCACTTCACCACGACGCCGAAACAGGCTGCCCAGGGCAAGGTGAGTTTCTATTGTCTCACTGTCCACTTCCAGTAACTGGATAAAAACGTCAATCGCCTTGTCAGGTTGCTCATTGAGCAGAAAATTCAGTCCTTTCAGGTATGCGGGCGACACATCGCGCCGCTCGTTTTCCACGGTATTGCCGGATTCACGTCGACCGATATACCAGCCTGACAGGGCCGCAACCGGTAACAGCAGGAATAAGACGGACATGAACTCCATTAGTGATTGTCTTTAACGGGGATTGTCCTGAGGTTGCTTACTTCTTTTTCAGCAAGTTGAACGGCCTTTTTCAGCTTGTTAATTTCACGACGGGCCTTCAGCACATGTCCCATACTGACCACCACCCCGAGCACCGCTCCGAAAAACAACGACACGATCATAATCAATGACAAGTGCAATTCCAATTTGCCAAAATAGTAGTCCAGAGCAACCTGTTCGGAATTGAGCACAGCAAATACCAGTCCGGAGATGACCAGTAACGAGTAAAATGTGTAGTTCAGAATTTTTTTCATTCTGTTACCTCATGGACACGGGGACACCCGATTCACAAGCTATATTGTAGCGCTGTTCCGCATAAATAAAAAACGGCATGAAGCGAAGTACTCCATGCCGTTTATGGTAATCATTGTGTTCGGGACACCGCTAGGTAATTATCGGAACCCTGATCATACTTTCGTTGACCCGCTCCCGCATCTCTTTTCCGGGTTTGAAATGAGGCACAAACTTTTCACCCAGTTTGACCGAATCCCCTGTTTTGGGGTTTCGACCGACTCGAGGCGGTCTGTGATGGAGAGAAAAGCTGCCAAAACCCCGGATTTCAATACGCTCACCCGAGGCCAACGACTGGGCCATGTGTTCCAGCATCGTTTTAACAGCCAGCTCAACATCCTTATAGGCCAATTGTTTCTGTTTTTGTGCGAGGATTTCTATCAGTTCTGATTTTGTCATTATTGTTAGTCCCCAAACAAACAAAAAATGGGGGGTAACATGAGTTACCCCCGCTATCACTTATGATTCGCTGCCATCCATTTGTTCTTTCAGCAAATCACCAAGGGTTGTTGTTGCCGGCGCTGCACCACGAGTATAGTCTTCCAGCACACCCTTTTCTTCATCCGAATCCTTCGCCTTGATAGACAGGGCGATGGTGCGGTTTTTACGGTCAATACCGGTGAATTTGGCTTCCACTTCGTCACCAACATTCAACATGGTACGGGCATCTTCGATCTTGTCACGGGAAATTTCTGAAGCACGCAGGTAGCCTTCAACACCATCACCCAGATCAATTACAGCACCTTTTGCATCAACTTCAAGGATGGTGCCCTTGACGATGCTGCCTTTGGTGTTTTCAGCCACAAAATTGGAGACCGGATCTTTCTCCATCTGTTTGATGCCGAGAGAGATACGCTCACGTTCGGGGTCAACAGACAGTACAACGGCTTCAACTTCATCGCCTTTCTTGTAGTTACGGACCGCCTCTTCACCAGCCACGTTCCAGGAGATGTCTGACAGGTGAACCAGACCGTCGATACCGCCATCCAGACCGATGAAAATACCAAAGTCGGTGATGGACTTGATAGTACCAACCACCTTGTCGTTCTTATTGTGAGTTGCTGCGAAGCTTTCCCAAGGATTGGCCTGACACTGTTTCATACCCAGGGAGATACGACGACGTTCTTCATCAATATCCAGTACGATAACTTCAACTTCTTCACCCAGCTGGACAACCTTGCTTGGGTGGATGTTTTTGTTGGTCCAATCCATTTCGGAAACGTGTACCAGACCTTCCACACCATCTTCGATCTCAACAAAGCAGCCATAATCGGCAATATTGGTGACCTTGCCGTACAGGCGGGTGTGTTCGGGGTAACGACGTGCGATATCGACCCAAGGATCGTCGCCCATCTGTTTCAGACCAAGAGAAACACGCATGCGGTCCTTGTCAAACTTCAGGACCTTCACGTCGATTTCGTCACCGACGTTCACGATTTCACTCGGGTGTTTGACACGGCGCCAGGCCATATCAGTAATATGCAGCAGACCATCAATACCGCCCAGGTCAACGAAAGCACCGTAGTCGGTCAGGTTTTTCACCACACCGCGTGCGATTGAACCTTCTTCCATATTGGCCAGCATGGCTTCGCGCTCTTCACCGCCCTCTTCTTCAACTACGGCACGGCGGGAAACAACCACGTTGTTACGACGCTGATCCAGCTTGATAACCTTGAATTCCAGTTCCTTGCCTTCCAGATAGCTGGTGTCGCGTACCGGACGTATATCAACAAGTGAACCAGGCAGGAAGGCACGGATATCACCCAGATCAACAGTAAAGCCACCCTTGACCTTATCGGCGATCGTACCTATGACAGTTTCATTGGCGGTGTGTGCCGCTTCAAGACGTTTCCACGCTTCGGCACGTTTGGCCTTTTCGCGTGACAGACGGGTTTCACCATATCCGTCTTCCAAAGTGTCGAGTGCAACTTCCACTGCATCGCCGACATTGACATTGATTTCACCGTTTTCGTTGGCGAACTGTTCGATGGGGATGACCCCTTCAGACTTCAGTCCGGCATTTACGACAACGTAATCATCACTGACCTGAACCACAGTACCAGTGATAATGGAACCTGGATTCATTTGTGCCCTGGAAAGGCTCTCTTCAAATAATTCTGCAAAGCTTTCGCTCATTTGTTTCTGCCTGTGACCGGACCAGCCGATCAATTGGTTGCGCCACGAAGAATTCGTGGATTAATTAAAAGTCAAAACCTGTTTATCTGCGACGAAACCAGGTTCGGACGCCCTTATCCGGACGCGTCAACCTGCTATTTGGCAAAGGCCTGTCGGCAAAGTTGGGTTACCCGCTGTACCACTTCATCAATGGTCATGTCAGAGGTATCCACAAGAACAGCATCATCGGCCGGTTTCAGGGGGGATACGGATCTCTGGCTGTCGCGGGTGTCGCGCTCGGCTATCTCCTCAGAGAGACCGCGCAGACTAACACCCAACCCCTTTTCTTTCAACTGTTTATAGCGCCTTTTCGCCCGTTCTTCTACGCTGGCGGTGAGAAAAATCTTCAATTTGGCCTCAGGAAAAACGGTGGTACCCATGTCCCGCCCGTCAGCCACCAGACCGGGGGGCATGGCAAAGTTTCGCTGACGTTCCAGCAAGGCGGCCCGCACCGGTTGTATGGCGGCGACTTTAGACGCGGCATTGCCTGTTGTCTCGGTTCGCAAGTCACGTGTCACATTGCGGCCTTCCAGGTAAACCTGGATTTCCCCACCGTCCTCAGGAACCTCGAATCGGGTATCCAAATGGAGCGCATATTCGGCCAGCGCGGCGGCATCATCCAATGCCAGATGATGGTGCATTGCTCCCAGCGCCACCAATCGGTATAAGGCGCCGCTGTCCAGCATGTGCCAACCCAGGGCTTGTGCAACACGCAGACTGATGGTGCCTTTGCCGGAGCCACTGGGTCCGTCTATTGTTAGAATCGGAATATCCGTCATGAGTAACTTATTGTATTTGTTCTAAATAATAACAAAAATCAGCAGATTACCGGCCTAGCCCCGGATCGATAAGCCGGCTCTGGCGGCCAGTTCCACAAAACCGGGAAACGAGGTTTCCACATTGGCGCAATCGGTAATCACCACCGGCCCGGCTGCTCGCAAACCGGCCATGGAAAAGGACATGGCAATGCGGTGATCGCCGTGGCTGTCCACGGTGCCGCTACCCAACGCCCCCCCCTGGATGATAATGCCGTCTTCGGTGGCATTGGCATCAATTCCCAGCGTCACCAGACCATCCGCCATCACCTGAATACGGTCGCTCTCCTTGACCCGCAACTCTTTTGCACCGGTCAGGACGGTTTCACCCTCGGCACAAGCCGCGGCAACGAACAGGGCGGGGAATTCATCAATCGCCAGCGGTACCTGATCTTCGGGAATACGAATCCCCTTCAGTTTCGATGCCCGGACCCGAATATCGGCCACCGGTTCTCCGCCGATATCCCGCTCATTACTGATTTCCAGATCGGCTCCCATCAAACGCAAAATATTGATCACACCGATACGGGTGGGGTTGATACCGACGTGCTGCAGGGTGATGTCCGAACCAGGGGCAATCGCGGCACCGACCATAAAAAAGGTAGCCGAGGAGATATCGGCAGGAACGTCAATCTTGCAGGCACTGAGTTTGCCGCCGGGCTGAACACAGGCAGTCGCTCCATTCACTTCAACCGGATAGCCGAACCCTTTCAGCATTCTTTCTGTATGGTCGCGGGTTGGCGCCGGTTCCGACACACAGGTCTTGCCTTCTGCATACAAACCGGCCAGTAACAGGCAGGATTTAACCTGGGCACTGGCCACCGGCATATCGTATTGAATGCCGGTCAGTTTCTGTTTGCCGGTAATTTTCAGCGGTGGTGTACCGGCTTCAGTCGATTCCACCCTGGCACCCATTGTCGCCAGGGGGCCGGTCACCCGGCGCATGGGTCGCCCGCTCAGGGAGGCATCACCGGTCAGTACGCAATCAAATGCCTGGGCGGACAGCAAACCGGACAGCAGGCGCATCGATGTACCGGAGTTACCCAAATATAAAGGTTCGGTCGGTGCTTTGAGTCCGTGCAATCCCACTCCCTGGATCGTCACCTTGCCGTCATGCGGTCCGTCAATCACCACACCCATGGCCCGAAATGCATTCAGGGTCGCCAGATTATCTTCTCCGGACAAAAACCCGCTCACCTGCGTCGTACCCTCCGCCAGCGAACCCAGCATGATACTGCGATGGGAAATGGACTTGTCGCCGGGAACACGGATTGCGCCACTGAGCTGACCGCCCGGCTGGATAGTAAAAGTTTTATTCGGTGATGAATGTGACATGGTGATTACTCAAAACAACAAAGGTTTCAGATTGAATCGGCAAAAGCATCCCTGGCCTGTTTGGCGCGGGTAAAGGTCTGCCGGATAAATTCACTATCGCCGTTGGCAATGGCGTCAATTAGTAACTGGAGATCATCGCGGAATCGTTGCATGACATCAAGCAACGCGTCCTGATTGGCCAGACAGATATCATGCCACATGCGGGGATCACTGGAGGCGATACGGGTAAAGTCACGAAATCCACCGGCGGCATAGGTAAAGATTTCCCGACTGTCATCCATCCGCGCCAGGGTATCCACCAGGGCATAGGCCAGCATGTGGGGCAGATGACTGGTCGCCGCCAGCACCTCATCATGGTGCCTGACCCCCATAGAAATGACATTTGCTCCGCAGGCCTGCCAAACCGTACGGATTCGTTCAACAATCTTTGGATCGCTTTGCGGTGTCGGTGTGAGGATCACCCGTCGCCCGTCAAACAACTCGGCAAACGAGGCAGCCACGCCGCTTTTTTCTGTGCCTGCGATTGGATGACCGGGGACAAAATTGGCGGGCAATCGGCCAAACACTGCTTCCGCCGCCGTTACCAGTGGGCCTTTTACACTGCCCACATCAGTAATCATGCAGTCAGGAGAAAGATGTTGTTTGATCTGCGCCAGAACACTTTGCATGGCACCCATCGGTACCGCCAGGACCACCATATCGGCCGCTTGAACCGCCACGGCCGGATCAGTATCAAAACGATCAATCACTCCCAATCTTACCGCTTCGGCAAGATGCTCGGCATCGCGACCACTGCCAACGATCTCGTCCACCACCCCGGCACGACGCAACGCCCGCGCAAATGAGCCGCCTATCAGGCCGACACCGATGATACAAAGTCGTTTGATCAGGATATCCGTCACTGTGCTTCCCGTTTATTTATCGAGGACGTCGCGCAATGCCTGTATGGCCTGTTGGTTCTCTGACTCCAGTCCGATACTGACACGTAGATAACCGGGCATACCATAATTGGCCACCGGCCTGACAATCACGCCCTTACGCAACAGGGCATCATACACACCGGCGGCATCACCGCCCACCGCCACACTGATAAAGTTACCGGCTGAGGGTATCCAGTCCAGTCCCAGTTCAGTAAAGGCTGTCTGATACTGTTGCATACCTGCTGCATTCAGCGTAACGGAACGATGCAGATGTTCGTTGTCGTCCAGCGCCGCCGCCGCTGCGCGCATGGCCATACTGTTCACATTAAACGGTTGACGCACCCGGTTGAGGATATTGGCCACCTGCGGGTGTGAAATACCATAACCGACACGCAGACCTGCCAGACCATACGCCTTGGAAAAGGTCCGTGCAACGATCAGGTTGGGAAACTTGTCGAGCAGGTCCATGCCATTTGGATAATCTGCGATACCCATCGCAGGATGCGCCGCATATTCAAAGTAGGCCTCATCCAGTACCACCAGCACCTGCTCCGGTATCTGCTGTAAAAAATCACGGAGTTCGGAATCGCTGAAGCTGGTCCCGGTAGGATTATTGGGATTGGCCAGGAAAATAATCCGTGTCCTGTCTGTGATTGCAGCCGCCATGGCAACCAGATCATGCCCCCAATTCACGGCCGGTGTGATCACCGCCGTCGCGCCAATCACCCGGGCGACAATGCCGTAGATAGCAAAAGCATGTTCGGAAATAATGATTTCATCACCGCTGCCGGCATAGGCGCGGCCAACCAGTTCCAGAATATCATTTGAACCATTGCCCAGCGTGATCTGCGCAGCATCGCAGGCATATTTTTTGGACAAGGCCTGTTTCAGCACAAAGCCATTGCCATCCGGGTAACGGGCCAGTTCACGGAATTCCTGCTGAATCGCCGCCATGGCCAGTGGACTCGGACCCAATGGATTTTCATTGGAAGCAAGCTTGATAACATGTTCCACCCCGTACTCCCGTTTGAGTTCCTCAATGGGTTTACCGGGCAAATAAGGCTGCAGCCGGCGCACACCCGGCTGGGCCAATTCTATATAGTCACAGGAAGACATCGCTTGTACAGCCGTTTGCTATAAAACCGCACGCGGATACGAACCAAGCACTTTCACTTTGGTGGAGGTTTCGGCTAAATCCTGCAGGGCCTTGGCCAGGGCAGGTTCAGATTGGTGCCCTTCCACATCCACAAAGAAAACATAATTCCACATTCCCTGACCTGACGGTCTGGATTCGATACGGGTCATGGAAATGCCGTTACGTGCCAGCGGCTCCAGCATGCGGTATAAAGCACCTGGTTTGTTATCGGTAATCAACAGCAATGATGTTTTGTCATCACCGCTGGGTGGGGTGGCACGCTTGCCGATCACGAGAAAACGGGTGGTATTGTTGACCTGATCCTCGATATTGCGTGACAGGATATTGAGGCCATACAACTCGGCGGCAATCGCACCGGCAATCGCGACCGCAGTTGTATCGGATGCCGCCAGTCTTGCTGCTTCTGCATTACTGCTGACTTCCATGCGTTCGATTCCACGCAGATTATTATCCAGCCAGCGACGACACTGGCCGAATGACTGCCGATGTGAATAGACCTTGGTGACACCGGTCAGATCAGCCCCCTTGCCCATCAGGCAGTGGTGAATGCGCAGTTCCACCTCACCACAAACACACAGGCCGGAAGCGATGAATTGATCCAGGGTGTGACTGATGATCCCCTCGGTGGAATTTTCGATCGGCACCACACCATAGGATGCCGCACCGGTTTCCACTTCATTGAAGACATCGGCGATGGTGGCCAACGGCAAGGTATCAACAGAATGACCGAAATGTTTTAACGCCGCGGTTTGGGTATAGGTACCGTTAGGTCCGAGGAATGCGATGTTGAGTTTTTGTTCCAGCGCCAGGCAGGCGGACATGATCTCGCGAAACAGACGCGCAATCTCATTGTCACTCAGTGGCCCGTTGTTACGTTCCTTGACCCTGCGTAACACCTCGGCCTCACGTTCAGCCCGATAGAACTCGCTGTCATCACCACTCTCACGCTTGGCTTTGGCGACTGCCTCGGCCACTGAGGCCCGCTCAGACAACAGGCGCTGAATGTCAATATCCAGTGCATCAATGCGATCCCGCAGGTTTTTCAGATCTTCACTCATGGTCGAACGCTACCGTATCGAACTGAATTTACAATGCACGTACTGACAAAACACCGTCAATGGCACCAATCTCCTGCAACAGGGACTCGGCCGGTGACTGATCCACATCAATCACGGTGTATGCCAATTCACCGCGAGATTTGTTCAACATATCCACGATATTCAGCCCCTGTCGCGCCAGGGCGGATGATATCTGTCCGACCATGTTGGGAACATTGCTGTTGACGATGGTGATGCGATGACCTTCCGTGCGATCCATGTGCACTTCGGGGAAATTGACTGAGTTTTTGATATTGCCGTTTTCCAGGTAATCACGCACCTGATCGGCAACCATGATCGCACAGTTATCTTCCGCTTCACGGGTCGAGGCACCCAGATGCGGCAGCGTGATAACCCGTTCGTGGTTCTTTAACAGGTTGCTCGGGAAGTCACACACATAGGCATATACCTTGCCGCTCTTGATTGCGGCAGAAACAGCCTGATCATCAATGATTCCGTTACGCGAGAAATTCAGAATAACCACGTTGTCTTTCATCAATTTCAGACGATCAGCATTCAACATATTTTTGGTTGCATCGACCAGCGGGACATGAAAGGTGACAAAATCGACTTTGCTGAACAAGGCATCTACAGAAGGTGCCTTCTCGACAGATGATGAAAGTTGCCAGGCACCTTCAACCGTGATGCCGGGATCGTACCCCACCACCTTCATACCCAAATCAAGCGCGGCATTGGCAACGTACCGACCAATTGCTCCAAGACCAATCACACCCAATGTGCGGCCGGGTAATTCAAAACCGCCAAAATTTTTCTTGCCGGCCTCAACTTGTTTGCTGATCTCTTCATCGGAACCTGTCAGGTTACGGGCAAATTCCCAGGCCTGACACAAATTTCGAGCCCCCATCAACATGCCGGCCAATACCAGTTCTTTCACCGCATTGGCATTGGCGCCGGGTGCGTTAAAGACCGGTATGCCGCGTGCAGACATCTTGTCCACCGGAATATTATTTACACCGGCACCGGCACGACCGACCGCTTTCAAGGTTGCCGGTAAATCCATGTCATGCATTTTAAAGGAGCGTAACAGGATCGCGTCCGGATGTTGTATTTCAGAAGCGATTTCATATTTATCGCGCGGCAGCCGTTCCAGGCCCGCGACGGATATATTGTTCAAGGTTAAAATCTTTTTCATGTTACTCCACCCTTTTTTATATTTTTTTTCAACACGAAGACGCAGCAGCGCAAAGATAAATTTCCTTTGCGCCCTGGCGCCTCTGCGTTAAAAAATTTTAACCATTCTGCTTTTCAAATTCGGCCATAAAGGCGACCAGCGCATCGATACCGGCTTCCGGCATGGCGTTATAGATGCTGGCACGCATACCACCGACCGACCGATGGCCTTTCAGTGCGGTCAGACCGGCCTGTTCAGCCTCTTCAAGGAATTTTTTATCCAGTTCGGGATTGGCCAGCGTAAACGGTACGTTCATGATGGAACGGTATTCAGGCACAACCGGGTTGGCGTAGAAATCCGAGGCATCAATGGCATCGTAAAGTTTTTTTGCCTTGCGCTGATTGATTTCGGCCATGGCGGCAACACCGCCCTGTTGCTTGATCCAGTCAAACACCAATCCCGCCAGATACCAGCCGTAGGTCGGTGGCGTGTTATACATGGATTCATTCTTGGCATGGATGGCATAATCAAACATGGCAGGCATGGTCTCCATGGCCTGGCCGACCAGATCCTTGCGAAGGATGACAACAGTCAAGCCGGCCGGACCGATATTTTTTTGTGCTCCGGCATAGATCACTGCATATTTATTCACATCAATTGGTGCAGAAAGAATATTGGATGACATGTCGGCAACCAGCGGCACATCACCGACTTCCGGAACATAGTTGAATTCAACACCGCCGATGGTTTCGTTGGGTGTGTAATGCAGATAGGCGGCATTCTTGTCCAACTTCCATGTGTCAAAAGCCGGAATGCCGGTAAAATTATTCGCCTCATCACTGGCCACCACATTCACAGCACAATACCGTTTAGCTTCAGAAATGGCTTTTTTCGACCAGGCACCGGTATTCACGTAGTCCGCAGACTTTTTGCCACGCAGAAGGTTGATTGGCACCATGGCAAATTGGCTGCTGGCGCCGCCTTGCAGAAACAGTACATGGTAATCGTCGGAGATCGACATTAACTCACGCAGATCCGCCTCCGCCCTGGCGGCAATGGACATAAACGCCTTGCCGCGATGACTCATTTCCATCACTGACATGCCGGTTCCCTGCCAATCGAGCATTTCTTCCCTGGCCTTTACCAGTACTGCCTGAGGCAATACTGCGGGGCCTGCACTAAAATTAAAAACACGAGACATGATAGGTCAACTCCTGATAACAACATTTCCGCGCATAACGGAGATGCAAAACAATGTAAAAAAAAATGAATCTGCCGGACGGTTTATTCTTCGTCGTCCTGAATACCTTCGATGCGTTCCACACCCGAGAGTTTTTCATCTTCGCCCAGCGAAATGAGTTTGACACCCTGGGTATTGCGTCCCATAACGGAAATTTCATCAACCCGTGTACGCACCAGCGTACCGCTGGTGGTTATCAACATGATTTCATCATCCGGTTGTACTTGCTTGGCGCCGGTCACCGTGCCGTTTCGATCTGTTGTCTGGATTGATATCACACCCATACCACCACGACCATGGATCGGATAATCCTCGATTGGAGTCAACTTGCCAAAGCCGTTTTCCGTTACCGTCAGGATGTTGCCTGCTTCAGCAATGATCAATGAAATGACCTGTTGATCGGGTTTGAGTTTAATACCACGCACACCCACAGAAGCGCGCCCCATCGGCCGGACATCTTCTTCATTAAAGCGTATGGACTTGCCGCTGCTGCTGAATAACAGTACATCCTTGCTGCCATCGGTCAATTCAACACCAATCAGTTGATCTCCGTCGCGCAACTCAACGGCGATAATGCCGGAGGAACGTGGCCGTGAGAAATCCTGTAACGGGGTCTTCTTGACGGTGCCATCCGCGGTGGCAAAGAATATGTACAAGCCATCTTCATACTCACGGATGGGCAGAATCGCATTGATGCGTTCACCCTCTTCCAGCGGCAACAGGTTAACAATGGGTTTGCCGCGGGCGGTACGTCCGGCCTGTGGCAATTCATACACCTTCAGCCAATAGACTTTGCCTCGACTGGAGAAACAGAGGATCGTATCGTGGGTGTTGGCGATAAACAGTTTGTCGATAAAATCTTCGTCCTTGACCGAGGTTGCCGCCTTGCCGCGACCACCGCGACGTTGCGCGGTATATGTAGTCACCGGTTGTGCCTTGGCGTAACCCTCGTGGGACAGGGTGACCACCACATCCTCTTCAGTAATCAGATCTTCAATCGTCAGATCTTCCTGGCTGGAGCGGATCTCGGTGCGACGCTTGTCGCCATATTGTTCTTTCAGTTCATTCAGTTCATCGCGGATCACCTGCATCAGGCGTTCGAAACTGCCAAGGATATCCAGCAGATCAGCGATGATCGCCAGCAGTTCTTCATACTCCTTGATAATTTTGTCCTGCTCCAGTCCGGTCAGGCGATGCAAACGCATATCCAGGATCGCCTGGGCCTGCTCAGAGGAGAGATGATACTTGCCGTTGATCAGACCGCATTCCGCCGGCAGGCCTTCCGGTTTGGAGGATTCCGCGCCGGTGCGTTCCAGCATCTTGATGACCACACCCGGTTCCCAGGGAGTCGCCATTAACTTCGCCTTGGCTTCGGTCGGATTGGGTGCCGCCTTGATCAGGGCAATAATGGGATCAATATTGGCCAGGGCCACGGCCAGACCTTCACGAATGTGGGCTCGCTCCCGTGCCTTGCGAAGGTCATACACAGTGCGTCGGGTCACCACTTCACGGCGGTGACGAATAAAGGCTTCCAGGATCTGTTTCAGGTTAAGCAGCCGCGGTTGGCCGTCCACCAGAGCAACCATGTTTATACCAAACACACTCTGCATCTGGGTGTGTTGATAAAGATTATTCAGCATGACCTCGGCCACTTCACCACGGCGCAGTTCAATGACCATGCGCATACCGTCTTTATCCGACTCATCGCGCAGTTCAGTGATACCCTCGATCTTCTTTTCCTTGACCAGTTCGGCAATTCGCTCCAGCAAACGCGCCTTGTTCACCTGGTAGGGTAGTTCGGTAACAATGATGGTCTGTTTGCCGGATTTGGGATCTTCTTCGATCTCGGTGCGGGCACGCACATAGATACGCCCGCGACCGCCGGCATAGGCCTCGGCAATCCCCCGTGCACCATTGATGATGCCGGCGGTGGGAAAGTCGGGACCGGGCAGATGTTGCTGCATCAGATCAGCGATGGAAATCCCGGGATTATCCATCACCGCCAGAGTGGCGCTGATCACTTCATTCAGGTTATGCGGAGGTATATTGGTCGCCATACCCACCGCGATACCGGCCGAACCATTGACCAGCAGGTTGGGGATACGGGCAGGCAGAACCTCCGGCTCATGTTCCGATTCGTCGTAGTTGGGCACAAAGTCGACGGTTTCACGATCGATATCGGCCAGGATCTCATGGGCGATCTTTGCCATGCGTACTTCGGTGTAACGCATGGCCGCCGGGGCATCACCATCCACCGAACCGAAGTTACCCTGCCCGTCCACGAGCATATAGCGCAGAGAAAATGGCTGGGCCATGCGGACGATGGTGTCATAAACGGCCGTATCACCGTGCGGGTGGTACTTACCAATGACATCACCCACGACACGGGCAGATTTTTTATAGGGTTTATTAAAGTCATTACCCAGTTCGCGCATGGCGAAGAGGACCCGGCGGTGGACCGGCTTCAGTCCGTCACGCACATCCGGCAGGGCTCGTCCGACGATCACACTCATGGCGTAATCGAGATAGGACTGCTTCATCTCCTCTTCGATATTAACGGGGAGGATTTCTTTGGCGAATTCGGTCATTTTCGTTGATTATCTATATTCCGTCTGTGTCGAGCCGTTTTACACACAATTCTAACATACCCTTGGTATGCACCGCATCTTGTTAAAGTCGTCCGATTGCGCTTTAAAAACGCCCCTGCATCACACCGCATGATAAATAAGGTTTTCCCGCACAAGATATAGTCTAGGAAGTACACTGTTTTCGATAAGCAAGGTAATTAGCCATAAACTCCACTATAAAGGCCATAATTAGTCCAAGAAACAGCCCCAAACATGCCCCGCCAAAAATGGTGACCGCTTTGTTGGGTTTTATACCATATGACTGTACCGTCACAGGTTCGCGAATGTAGCTCGGAAATGAGACTGATTTCATCTGCTTGGTCCGGTAGTTGAGTAAATTTCCTGTTACATCCAGCAGATCCATTTCCAGTCTGGTTTTGGCTTGCTGATAGTTGAACTCATCAATTCTTGCTGACTTATAAGTTTTTTGCAGTTCACCCCGCGCAGAAAGAAGCCTGTTTCTTTGATCTTTTAGTGATTGAACGTAATTGGTGTTCAGTCTGGTAAACTCATCGAATTTTTTATTCTGTCGGTCGACAATTTCATTCAGTAATTGATTCATGCGATCGACAGATGACTGCAAATCTTCCTGACTGCTTCGCATCGAAAACATAACTGCAACATGGTTCTTATATTGTGATCGCACACTTTTAACGGACAGCCCCTTGAGCTTGTTTAATTGTCCAACTATTTCGTTGTATTCTTCGACAGCCCCCTCCAAACGACCCAGTTGCCCCACTTCCAGTTCAGCTGTAATCAGGTATGAGGGCTTTTTCAATAGCAAATACGCGCCGGCCAAACACACTGCAAGAACAAAAACACCTATAACAACCAGCTTGCGCTTAACAATTATATCCAGCAAATCATAAATACTGACTTCTGTCGTATTTTGAATTGTACTGCTGTTATTCATTGCTTTCTCCAGGTGCAGTGAATGAGATATTTAACAGGCATTACGTTCTGGATATCAGTTTATTCATTTTATCCAGCGACGGTCTTGCAACCACTCCCGCCTCGGTAACGATATAATCCACCAGTTCTGCCGGAGTCACATCAAACACCGGATTCCATGTACCGGCACCCTCTGCGGCAACCCGTTTACCGCCGAGCGAAAGAATTTCCGCACCATCACGTGTTTCAATGGGAATCTCCGCACCGGATGCGACATTCATGTCAATAGTAGACGTTGGCGCAGCCACCATGAATTTCACACCATGGTATTTTGCCGCCACAGCCAGATTATAGGTGCCGATCTTGTTGGCCACATCGCCATTGGCGGCGATCCGATCCGAACCGACTATCACCCACTGTACCTTGCCCTGCTTCATCAACCAGGCCGCCGCGCCGTCTGTATTCAGATTGACCGGTATTCCGTCCTGCAATAATTCCCAGGCGGTCAGTCTTGCGCCCTGTAACCAGGGTCGGGTCTCATCCGCATAGACCGCTGTCAACTTACCCTGTCCCCAGGCGCTGCGTATCACCCCCAGCGCTGTACCATAACCACCGGTAGCCAGGGCACCGGCATTACAATGGGTGAGGACGCCGGAACCGGCTTCGATCAGCTCAGCCGCCAGTTCACCCATGCGATGATTGGCGGCGATATCTTCCTCCAGAATGGCATGGGCTTCCGCCAACAAAGCGGGCACCGGATCTCCCTGCAATTCAGCGGCACGCTTTTTCATGCGGTCGATGGCCCAGAACAGGTTAATTGCCGTCGGCCGTGATGCCGCCAGATAATCCAGATCCGTTTGCATGGCGGTGAACCAGTTCTCCGGCTGAGAGCCATAATGCTGTCGTGCTGACAGCACGATGCCATAAGCCGCTGTAATACCGATGGCCGGCGCACCACGCACCACCATATCCCGAATGGCGTCGGCGACGGCATGGGCATCGGTATACTTAACAAATGTGTATTCCCCGGGCAGGATGCGCTGGTCAAGCAATTCCAGATGGTCATCCTGCCAGGTGATGGGTCGTATCGAGTCGTGTTGTTTCATAATCATAGCGGGCTAAGATACAAGAGACCTGTCATTGAACACAAGAATATTATCCGTCAGCCCGGCTTGTATCCTTTCCCCGGTAACGGTATCTTCTCCTCCATGCAAATCGATACCCTGATTTCAGCCAGATGGATTGTTCCCGTCGAGCCCCGTGATGTTGTCTTGCATGATCACAGTCTGGCCATCCACGATGGTCGCATCAGCGCTATTGTTCCCAATGCGCAGGCAGATCAATTTTCCGCTGTTACCCGCATTAATCTGCCCAATCATGTCCTGCTGCCCGGTCTGATCAATTGTCATGGCCATGCCGCCATGACCCTGATGCGCGGTATGGCGGATGATTTGCCATTGATGGACTGGTTGAACAACCATATCTGGCCTGCCGAGCAAAAGTTTGTGAATGCAGAATTTGCCTATGACGGCAGCCTGCTGGCCGGGGCGGAGATGTTGCGCGGCGGCACCACCTGTTTCAATGATATGTATTTCTACCCCGAAGAAACGGCACGTTCTGCTGAACAATTGGGTATCCGCGCCGTCGTCGGCCTGATCGTCATCAATTTTCCCTCGGCCTGGGCCGCCGATGCCGATGACTATATCGCCAAGGGGCTGGAGTTGCATGATCAACTGCAGAATAATCCACTGATCAGCACCGCCTTTGCCCCGCACGCACCCTACACGGTGTCGAACGGCCCGCTGGAACGTATTCGCACCCTGTCTGCCGAACTGGATATCCCCATTCACATCCACGTGCACGAGACACTGGATGAGATCAACCAGTCCGTGCAGGAGTATGGGCAGCGCCCCCTGGCCCGACTGGAGCAAATGGGCTTGTTAAATCCGAATCTGGTCAGTGTACACATGACCCAACTGACGGATGAAGAGATCGCCCTCTATGCGGAATGCGGCGGCCATATCGTGCACTGTCCCGAATCCAATTTGAAATTGGCCAGTGGTTTTTGCCCGTTACACAAACTGCATCAGGCCGGTATCAATCTGGCCCTGGGCACCGATGGCGCCGCCAGCAATAATGACCTCGATATGTTCGGCGAGATGCGTACCGCCGCATTGCTGGCCAAGGCCGTAGCCAATGATGCCGGCGCCATGCCGGCCGGCGAGATCCTGCGCATGGCTACCATCAATGGCGCCCGCGCCCTTGGCCTTGAGCACGAAATCGGCTCCCTGGAAATCGGCAAGGCCGCCGATGTGATTGCCGTGAATCTGAGCGGTATCGAAACCGAACCGGTCTATAAGCCGGTTTCCCAACTGGTCTATGCCACCAACCGGGAGCGGGTAACCGATGTCTGGGTGGCGGGACGCCATCTGGTAAAAGATCGTGACCTCACCACACTGGCGGAACATGATTTACTCAGCCGGGTGCGAAACTGGCAGCAGAAACTGGCGGACTGACCGTTTATCTTCACAACCGAATTACGTTATGCTTCGCCCATGAGTACACAGACCCTGAACGTAGACCCCGCAGAAGTTGCCAAATTCGAGGCCCTTGCCTCTCGCTGGTGGGATCCCAACAGTGAATTCAAACCCCTGCATGACATCAATCCGCTGCGTGTCGAATATATTGACCGCCGCGCCGGCCTGCGCAACAAGCAGGTTGTGGATGTGGGTTGCGGCGGCGGTATCCTCTCTGAGTCAATGGCTGCCCGTGGCGCTGTCGTTACCGGTATCGACATGGGTGAAGCACCGCTGTCGGTCGCCAAACTGCACCGACATGAATCAGGTCTGGAGATCGACTATCGACGCATCACCGCAGAAGAGCTGGCTGCCGAACGCCCTGCCGGTTTTGATGTCGTCACTTGTCTGGAGATGCTGGAACACGTGCCTGATCCGGCCTCGGTGATCCAGTCCTGCGCCCAACTGGTCAAACCGGGCGGTCATCTCTTTTTCTCCACCATCAACCGCAATCCCAAGTCCTATTTGTTTGCGGTCATCGGTGCTGAATACCTGTTACGCTTGTTGCCCAAAGGCACACACGATTACGCCAAATTCATTAAACCGTCCGAACTGGAAAGCTGGTGTCGCGCCGCCGATTTGCAGGTCCGCGAAATCACCGGCATGACCTATAACCCGTTAAGCAAACGCTATTCATTGGGTTATGACGTGGATGTCAATTACCTGCTGCATTGCCAGAAAGCAGCCGATTAGCCGGCTCTGAATGGCGACACCTGCCCTGCGCACAGTCCTGTTTGATCTGGACGGCACTCTGGCCGATACCGCGCCCGACCTCGCCTATGCCCTCAACCTGTTACTGGAAGAGCAAGGTAAACCCGCCCTGACACTGGATGATGTTCGCCCCGCCGCCTCACATGGCAGTATTGCCATCCTGAAGGCAGGCTTTGGAATGACACCGGACGATGCCGGTTTTGAGGACTTGCGCCAACGCTATCTGCAGCTTTATGCGGCCAATATCAATACCCATACCACGGTCTTTCCCGGGATGGCACCGGTGCTGGATGCCATTGAACAACGAGGAATGAATTGGGGCGTGGTGACCAACAAACCGGCCTTTCTTACCGAACCCCTGCTCCAGGCGCTGGATTTAACCCGGCGCTGTGCCTGCATTGTCAGTGGTGACACACTGCCGGAGCGGAAACCCCATCCGGCCCCACTCCTCTATGCCTGCCGGCAGGCCGGCAGTGCAGCGGCACAATGCCTTTATATTGGTGATGCGGAACGGGATATCCTGGCCGGGCGTAATGCCGGTATGAAGACACTGATCGCCATGTTCGGTTACCTCGCCGCGACAGACGAACCGGAAAAATGGCCGGCGGACGGGATGGTGCACCACCCGGCCGAGATTCTCGACTGGTTGGCATAACCACAACAGCGGGATCCGTGTATACTCCGGAGGCATGTCCGAACCGCTGATCTACAGTCTCATTGCCCTGGTCGCTGCCCTGTTGGGCGGTCTGCTCACCTACCTGCGTCTGCAACAAAAGCTTGCAGCACTGCGTGAACAACAGGTCAGCCTGCAAACCACACTGGATCTGGAGCGTAAAGCCGGCGCGGAAAAAATCGCCGCCCTGAATCAGGCCCGTGAGCAATTAAGCGAAACCTTCAGCCATCTCTCCAGTCAGGCCCTGAAACACAACAGCGAAGAGTTTCTCAAGCTGGCCGGCGAAAATCTCAAACAGTTTCAGGTCCAGGCCTCCGGGGATCTGCAACAAAAAGAAAAGGCCATCGAGAATCTGGTCAAGCCCATCAAAGAGGCGCTGGAAAAGACCGAAAAGCAGATCCAGTCCATCGAAAGCGAACGCAAGGAGGCCTATGGCTCGCTGCATGCCCACTTGCAAAACATGGCGCGCATGCAGGAAAACCTGCAGGGTGAAACCCGGAATCTGGTCCAGGCCCTGCGTCGACCCGAGGTACGCGGTCAATGGGGTGAATTGACCCTGAAGCGTCTCGCCGAACTGGCCGGAATGGTGGAACATTGTGATTTTTATGAACAGGAAAATATCACTACCCAGGAAGGTCGCATGCGCCCGGACATGATTGTCCGCATGCCGGACCGGCGTGAAATCATTGTCGATGTAAAAACACCGCTGGATGCCTATCTGAACGCCATTGAAGCGGATGACGATGAACAACAACAGCAGGAGTTGCAACGCCATGCGCGCAATGTCCGACGCCGGGTGGATGAACTGGCCGGCAAGGATTACTGGAAACAGTTTCCTGATGCACCCGAATTTGTGGTGTTATTTATTCCCGGTGATCAGTTCCTCTCTGCGGCACTGAACGAAGATCGTGATCTGCTGGAAGATGCCTTGCGCAAACAGGTGATCCTCGCCACCCCTACCAGTTTTGTCGCCCTGCTCCGTGCCGTCGCCTTTGGCTGGCGTCAGGAGCAACTGGCCCATAATGCGGAACATATCCGCCAGACCGGTGAAGAACTCTATAGCCGTTTAATGACCTTCACTGACCATTTGACGAAACTGGGCAAGAGTCTGGATGGCAGTATCCGGCATTACAACAATGCCGTCGGCTCATTCGACAGTCGCGTCCTGCCCGGCGCTCGCAAGTTTAAAGAGATGGGCATCAGTACCGGCAAGGAGACAGCCCGCCCCGAACGGATAGAAACGGCAAGCCGCCAACCAGACACCTTGCAACTGGAACTGGAAGAGCACTGAACAACCGTTTGGTTATTTATCCTTGCCTTTAATTTCCTTGCCAATGCGTTCAACACTCTCGCCCACTTTGGTTTTCACCTTTTCGGTAAAGTTTTCCTGCCCAAAGGGATTGGAAAAAATACTGCGCCCCTTGCCGATGTTAACGCCAAACCAAAGACCGAGGAGCAGACCGATCACCAGACCGTACATCAGCCCCCTGATTTGTATTCTTGTATCACCCATTGTCAGACTACCTTACGGTTATTATTGGATAACCTGACCATATTACAGGAAATTTCACTTGCAAGACAGTCGACTTGAAAATGCCTATCGCTTTTGCGAAGCAACCGTGCGCAGCCATTATGAAAATTTCCCTGTTGCCTCCCGGTTTCTGCCCGGAGGTCTGCGCCGCCCCATTGCGGTTATCTATGCCTTTGCGCGCAGCGCAGATGATTTTGCCGATGAGGGTGATCTGACCAAAGACGAGCGACTGGCCAAATTGAGTGAATATTCCACCCGACTGGAATACCTGCATAAACCACAGGAAGAACCCTTGTTTCTGGCCCTGTCGGATGTGGTGCAAAAACACCGGCTTTCCATCGAATTATTGCAAAGCCTGTTAACGGCCTTCAGTATGGATGTCACTCGTACCCGCTATGCCGGCTTCTCCAGTGTCCTCTTTTATTGCAAACATTCCGCCAATCCGATAGGTCGTTTACTTCTGGAACTGAACAAGGTCACGACACAGGAGGCCATACAGCATTCAGATGCGGTTTGCAGCGCGTTACAACTCATTAATTTTTATCAGGACCTGGGTCAGGACTTCGATGAACACAATCGGATCTATATACCCGCTGATGAAATGCTCGAATACGGTGTGACGGTGGACCATTTCCGGGATAAAATCAGTGATACAAAAATGATCAGATTAATTGAATTTCAGATTACACGCGCCCGACAACTGCTATTATCAGGATATCCATTAGGCAAACTGCTGCGTGGTCGAATGGGATATGAACTACGCTTGATAATGGAAGCCGGTCTGCTGATTTGTGATAAATTGATGAACCATAACAATAATGTCTTTGCGCGTCCCCGCCTGCACAAACAAGACTGGCTGACTGTGGCCTGGCGTGCGGCTGTCTCACATTCATATAGAAAAGTATCACAGCTGACATGACACCGGCTCAATATTGTCAGGAAAAGGCTGCCAAAAGCGGTTCAAGTTTTTATTACAGTTTTCTGTTTCTGCCTGAACAGCAACGCAGTGCGATTACCGCACTCTATGCCTTTTGCCGCGAAGTGGATGATATCGTTGACACCGGGATTGACCCCGCCATCATGCACCGCAAACTGGACTGGTGGCGAACTGAGCTGACCGGTTTATTTGCCGGTCATCCACAACATCCGGTCAGTCATGCCCTGCAACCTGCCATTGAACACTACAAGCTGCCGCAGGAACTGTTCGTGGAAATTATCGATGGTATGACCATGGATATTGAACAGGTGCGATACGCCAATTTCAGTGAACTGGCATTATACTGCCACCGTGTCGCCGGTGTGATTGGGCTGCTGTCCGCCGAGATATTCGGCTACAAGGATCGACAAACCTTAAAATATGCGCACGACCTGGGCACCGCCTTTCAGCTCACCAATATTCTGCGCGATATCAGTGAAGATGCCCGACGCGGACGCATCTACCTGCCACAGGATGAGTTGGCCAAATTCGGTGTTACTGAACAGGATATCCTGCATAACCAAAATACGGCCGCATTTACCCGCCTGATGGAATTCCAGTTTCAACGCGCTTCGGCCTATTACCGACATGCTTATGAAAAGCTGCCCGATGCTGATCGTTATACACAGCGCACCGGCCTGATCATGGCGGCCATTTATCAGGCTATCCTGGCGGAAATTAAAAAAGATCAATTCCGGGTCCTGCAACATCGCATCAGCCTGACGCCTTTACGCAAACTCTGGCTGGCCTGGAAAACCATGTACACAGAAAAACGTCGATATAAAAAATGGCAGCGACTGAATCCACAGGCAAACTGACCCGATCACATGTGATCATTATCGGTGCCGGTTGGGCGGGACTGGCCGCCGCTGTCGCCCTGTCCCGTGCCGGTGTGAAAATCACCTTGCTGGAATCGGCACGTCAGGTCGGAGGGCGCGCACGCCGGGTCGCCTTTAACAAACTCCGTGTCGACAACGGTCAACATCTGTTAATCGGAGCCTATCAACAGACCCTGCAGTTGATGTCCTCGTTAAACATCAACATTGATGAAAAATTTATTCGCGAGAGTCTGCAATTGACACTGCGCGACCAGCAGGGCAATACGGTTTTCCTTTCCACCCCGCGCCTGCTGGTACCGCTGCATCTGCTGGTTGCATTGTTGAAAAGCAAGGGGTTGAGCCTGTCTGAACGTATGCGTGCGATTCAATTCGGTGTTCGGCTTTTCATGCACGGTTTTAAATTCAGGCAAGACATGTCTGTAGCGGAATTGATGGTCCGCTACAAACAACCTGCCGGACTGTGCCGTAAATTCTGGTATCCGCTGTGCATTGCCATTATGAATACCCCGCCGGAGCGAGCCTCCGCCCAGGTATTTTTGCGTGTCCTGCATGACAGTTTCAGGCAGAACGCCAATCACAGTGATTTGCTCTATACCCGTGCGGACCTGAGCAGTTTGTTCCCGGATCCCGCTATCGAATATATAGAAAAACAGGGCGGCAGTATCCGGCTGGGACAACGCGTCACCGGTCTGCAACTGGATGAAAAATCCGGTCGTATCAATGCGGTTGCTGTCGATGAGCAAATCCTGCCTGCTGATCATGTCATCATCGCCACTCCCGCCCACGCCTGTGCCAACCTGTTGAAAGATATCCCGGGTTTACAACCACTCTCCGGCCAACTGGCCAAGCTCAGTTATGAACCCATTGTTACCGCCTACTTGCAATATCCCGAATCAGTCAGGATGCCGCATCACATGCTGGGGATGCTGGACACAACCACCCAGTGGCTGTTTGACCGACGCATCTACGGGCAAGCCGGTTTACTCGCCGCTGTGATCAGCAGCAACGGTCCGCACATGGAACAGGACAATGAAGTCCTGGGTGGAATCATTAGCGGGGAGATCGCCCGACTGTTTCCCGACTGGCCCGCCCCGGAAGATATGCTGATTATTCGCGAGAAACGCGCCACTTTCGCCTGCGAACCGGGCATCAACACACTGCGTCCGCCCAACAATACAACCATCGACGGGTTATGGCTGGCCGGTGATTACACCAATACCGGTTACCCGGCAACACTCGAAGGCGCAGTACAAAGTGGTTTACAATGTGCAGCCCGAATCATCGAAACCCTGCCCAACTGAGCGGCAGTAATACAGGACGCAATTGTGAGCAGTATTCATACCTATCAACCGACAACCGATTGTCTGCAAGATCGTATCATTCTCATCACCGGTGCGGGCGCCGGCATCGGTGCAGCCGTGGCAAAATCCTGTGCAAGCCATGGTGCAACAGTTATTCTGCTGGGCAAAACCACCCGCAAACTGGAAACGGTCTATGATGAAATCGTCGCTTCCGGCGCACCGGAACCGATCATCATGCCCATGGATCTGGCTGTTGCCAAACCGGAAGACTACACAAACATGGCCGAGGCTGTTGAGAAGGAGTTTGGTCATCTGGACGGCCTGCTGCACAATGCCGCCCATCTGGGCAATCGAATGATGTTTGAGCAATACGATCTGGAACTCTGGAACAAGGTGATGCAGGTCAATCTCAACGCCCCCATGTTGCTCACCCGCGCCTGCCTGCCTTTACTGAAAAAATCGGCTGATGCCTCCATCATCTTCACCTCGTCCGAGTCAGGTCGCAAGGGCCGCGCCTACTGGGGCGCCTATGCCATCAGCAATGCCGCGACAGACAACATGATGCAGGTACTGGCCGATGAACTGGAAACCAACACCGGCATTCGAGTCAACAGCCTCGACCCCGGTCCCGTACGCTCCGCCCTGCGCCTGATTGCCTACCCGGGTGAAAACCAGAATCAGATAAAGAAACCGGAAGAGATCGTCAATGGCTATCTTTACCTGCTGGGACCGGCGGGCAAAGGTGTAACAGGTCAGCTGCTGTCTTTGCAGGCGTAATGTCAGGCTTTAATTGCACAATCATTTTTATTCTGCCTGAGTGATGTTGCGTGCAGCAAATTAATACCACATCTTGAGCAAACGGAACGTACTTGATCATTCCATTCCCGGGCAGTCTTTACTCTTGCAGGCATTCAGGATAGGTTTAACCCTGCAAGTCAGACAAAATAGACAAGGCAAGTATCACACCGCCGGATATAACAATACGAAATGGATGGAGACATGAATATCCCACAGGATTTTAATTTGGCGTATGAACTCAATGAACTCGGCCAACCAATCGGACTCCCCGTACCGGACTGGCAGGGTGTGCAAGCCCCGGAAAAGATCACCCTTGATGGTCAGTTTTGCCGTCTCGAACCATTGAATATTGATAAACATGCCAGACAACTGTTCGATGCCAATAACACGGAACCGACGAATCGACTCTGGACCTACCTGCCCAACGGGCCTTTCCGGGAATTCAATGACTATGTGCAATGGCTGGAAACCAATGCACTGGGGCTCAATCCCCTCTTCTATGCCATTATTGACAGGCAAAGCGGCAAGGCCGTTGGTGTCGCCGGTTACCTGCGTATCGAACCACAGTTCGGCAGTATCGAAGTCGGCCATATCTGTTATTCACCGTTACTGGCCAAAACCGTTGCTGCGACCGAAGCCATGTACCTAATGATGAAAAACATCTTCAACATGGGCTATCGGCGTTATGAGTGGAAATGTAACGCATTGAACTTTCCTTCACGCCATGCGGCGCAACGACTGGGCTTTTCCTTTGAAGGGATATTTCGCAATTCGAACGTACTCAAGGGGCGCAATCGGGATACGGCCTGGTTCTCGATTACCGACGCCGAATGGTCTGCCCTGAACGAAGTCTTTCAGCAGTGGTTGTCCGCAGAAAATTTTCAGGCGGATGGCACACAAAAGACCAGTCTGTCGGCGTTGACCAAACCGTTACTGGCTGCGCTCGACAATATCCGGCAATGATCAAATTCATCATCGCGATATTGCTTTATTGCAGCATTACCAACGGGAGTTATGGCATGGAACCGGCAGATAAAAAAGAGATCAATCGAATCCTGCTCAACTATGGTCAAAAGTGGGCCGGCGGCATTGCGCATATGGAACAGGACTACACCATCACCCTGACCAAAACTGCTGACAGCTATGTGCTTGATGCAACGCTGAAACTGCCGCCTGCAATTTCTGTTACCCAAACTCTTGCCCGCAGCGGTGATGGATTCAGAGCCGAACCATATCGCCTGCCTGAATTGCGGGAACTCAACCATGAAGAATTGGCGACTATTGATGATATTCTGAAAAAGACACGTCAACTTATCCTGTTGACATCGTCCAACGGTTATCTCAAGGTAGTGGATACAAGTCAGGGTTATAAAGAAATTGCCAAACAACAGATCAATGAGTCCGAGCAAGAGACTGTGGCTGACGAAATCACGATCGCGACACGGAAAAACGGCGAATTTGCCATTCTCTATTACAGAAAAAAATGGGACCCCTGGTTTTGTCTTTGGTTCGACCTGGACAAGAAGCAGATTGGCGGCGCCAACTGGATTGATATTCCGATGAACAATGGCGGATATCTGGCGCCTGCCGATGTTGAATTTATTGATCATGCATTGAAAAAACATGGTGATTTCGGCGTCTATGGCAATGTCACCGGGGGCTTGCTGGAGCAGGCGAAATATTTTCAGGTTCAGATTAATCATGATCCGAAAAACAAACTTTGGTTAATCGATATTAACCCGCATGACGGCCATGGTCACTTTTTACAATTTTATATCGATAAAACCACAGGTAAAATCGGCGGCATGAGTGCCGGACATATTGAACCCATGCCGGAACCGACGCCTGATCCACAATAAATGTACCCGCAACAGCTTCCCTCCGATCACAAGCAGGCGTAAAGTTACCATCAGATCCACCAACGGAGATGATCCGCATGTCTTGTACACGTCGCCGTTTTATCCAAACCCTGGCCGGTGCCGGTGCTTCGATGTTGCTGCCCGCTTATGGCTATGAATTTCCCATTCCTGCCATTACCCGCACCATTCCCAAAAGCGGTGAAGTTATTCCCGCCCTCGGTATGGGCACATGGCTCACTTTTGCTGTTGGCGGTGAGCCGGACAAGATCGCCGTGCGGACTCAGGTATTGCAAACCTTCTTTGATCGCGGCGGACGACTGATAGACTCCTCTCCCATGTACGGCACATCAGAAACCGTGATCGGAGAATGTCTGAAACAAACCCGCTGGAAACAACCGCCACTGAGCGCCACCAAGGTCTGGACCACCGGCTGGCAACAGGGCATGCGACAGATGACGCGTTCGAAACATTTATGGGGCGTCAAACAATTTGATCTGATGCAGATCCATAATCTGCTCGACTGGGAAGTACATCTTGAAACCCTCAAGGCCTGGAAGGCTGAAGGCAAAATCCGCTATATCGGCGTCACCACATCACACGGTCGCCGCCACCAGGAATTGATTCATATCATGCAAACTGTTGATGCCCTCGATTTTGTCCAGTTCACCTATAACATCGAAGACCGGGAAGCGGAACAATATCTGCTGCCGATTGCCCGGGAACGCAAACTGGCGGTGATCATTAATCGCCCATTCCAGGGCGGCGAACTCTTTGCCAAAATTCGCAACAAGCCTCTTCCACCCTGGGCGAATGAGATCGATTGCGGCGCCTGGTCACAGTTCTTTCTCAAGTTCATCATCTCCCATCCTGCCGTTACCTGCGCCATCCCTGCCACTTCAAGAGTGGATCACATGATGGAAAACATGGGGGCGATGAATTTGCGGTTACCGGATACGTCAATGCGGAATAAAATGATCCAGTATGTTAAAATACTTTAGATGATTGGCCGCTTTATCACCTTTCTGCTGCTTCATTTTGTGCGGCTTGCTGTGATTTTGTCCTGGACCAAAGCCGGAAATTCCTCTTTTTGAGCCTCAGATGAAAATGCCCTGTTTGGAATCACGTGCGCATGAAGTTGCGATACATAAACTGCAATAAAATCGGGATCAGTAAATTTATTCTCGTACTCAATACGCATCATATTATCAACTACTTGCCTGGCTATTGCATCAATTCAATATGCACACCCCTCGCCTCCAGTTCATCCGCCCGTTTGGAGATGAAGCGCTGGAAACTGGGTTGGGTTTTGTAGGCGCCGGATGCCGCATAGTCCATGACCGACTGTATATGAAAGGATTTAAGGTAGGCTTCAGTACGGATGATTTCCCTGCCGGTGTTTTCAAAAATCACCATGGTGGGGGCATACTGGATCTTCAGCTGTCTGGCCCATTCCTTTGCCGTCGTCACGTATCCGTGCGGAGTGGCCACTTCTTCATCTGACCGGATATCGAAACGGACGATATTGAAGCGTTTGAGTTGTTCGATGGTTTCCGGTCGTTTAAAGACATCAGTATGCAATTCATCGCAGTCCTTGCATTGTTTTTGTTCAAACAGGACCAGCAGGGGTTTGTCGCTCTTTTCCAGCAAGTGTTGCAAATCGTTTTGCTTGATGATGAATTCAGCCTGATGTAACCGCCCGGCGGCCTTGTCCGGCTGATTTTTGGCGTAATATTCCTGAAATGACATCTTGCGCTCCAGGCCTCGGCCGACATATTCAATCACGGCCTCGAATTTGTCCGGGTCGTAGTAGCCGTTGATCCGCAGTGCAACATTGCCGTTTTCATCCAGGAACAACAATGTTGGTGTAAACATGACTCGCAGTCTGGCTGCTGTCACCTTTTCCGTCGACACGTCCCCATCGATCCAGGTGACCTCCCGATCCCCCCACATGTTGATCGCGATGACATCGAAATAACTTTGGGTTTTATCGGCAATACGGCGTTGGCCAAAATTATCCTGCAGCAATTTGGCGCAGTACGGGCAACCGTCCTGATAAAAATAGAGCAACAGCCGCCGGTTACGGCGGTTGGCTTCTTCGATATCCTCACTGATATCAAGGAAGGACTGTTTAAACCAGGCGGGTGTGTCGTGATAGCCGGGATTGACCATACCCGGTTCAAGACCGGTTTCTGCCGCCCTGCCCTGACTGACAGGCAAAAGCAGCAAGACAAACAGGGTATAGAGGAATAATCGATGGTATGGTTGTGATCGCTTCATTCTGAAATTCCTGTGTATCGCCGCCGGCATGATACGGGTTATCGTCTTGTCCTCTACAATGTTGCGGATTCTTGACCCGGTTGCCGGGATCATTATGCCAAATTATTGACTATCCCTGTTTATGATTCCGGAATAAGACCACAATTATCTGATTTTACAATAAATTTCCGGGAAGCCACCTTTTTCTGACCACTGGCACAGTTTTCGCATATTTACGAGTAATCTGTTTACCAGTGCATGTGAAAATGGCGACACCAATTTACAGTAATAATAGTAATTCTGCGAAGGAAACTGAAACCGCGCTGGATTTTAGTGCGGTTGAGTTGCAACGCACCCTGAAGCTGGCCGGTCTGCTGCAGACCTCGCTGGAGGTATCCAGTATTCTGGATTATTTCCTGTCCACTGTGCGTGAGGTGGTGAATTTCGATGGTGTACATTTTGAATATGAGCCGCTGCAGATCGACCTGAAGATTGGCAGCCAGGCCCGCCATCGCTGTTTCTATCGTCTGCGCCTGTGCGAGGAACTGCTCGGGGTTATCAATTTCTCCCGGAAAAAAGCCTTTGAAGATGAAGAACTTAAGAATCTGGAAACCCTGCTTTGTCAGCTGATCTACCCCTTGCGTAATGCGATTTTATACCAGAAGGCATTAAAAGCCGCACACATGGACCCGCTCACCGGCGCCAACAATCGCGCCGCCATGGATACCGCCCTGCAAAGAGAGGTGGAACTGGCCCATCGACATCATATTCCGCTGTCACTGCTGGTGCTGGACCTGGACCATTTCAAAACCGTTAATGACAGATACGGCCACAGTGCCGGGGATTACATCCTGAAAACACTGGTCACCTGTATCAATGAAACCAAGCGCGGCAGTGACATGTTATTCCGCTTTGGTGGTGAAGAGTTCACATTGATCCTGACCGGCACGGATACGGAAGGTGCAAAACGTATCGCGGAACGGTTACGCCGTTCGATTGAGCTTTATCCTTTTGTCTATGACCGGCAAGAAATTGCCATGACGGCCAGTTTTGGCATTGCCACCCTCCGCCCCAGTGACAATCCGGAGCGGCTGTTTAACAAGGCAGACACTGCTCTGTATCAGGCCAAGGAGGCGGGTCGCAATCAGGTCCACTATTTTGCGGAGCCTGATCTGCACAGCATCAAAAACACCTGATCCCGGTTTTTAACAGTTTTTTTCGCAAAACAGGTCACATTTCCGATGTTGTGACCTGTGTCTATGGACGGGCCGTGCCGTCAACAGGTAGAATTCCGGTTAATTCCCGGGATGGAAACGCCAATGAACTACCTCGACCAACTGGACCAAATGTTCGATGCGAAATATCGCCTGATCGCGATGGAGACCTACGATCCCAAGCGCGTCGAAGAATTGATCACCCAACTCAGCCGCCTCAGTAACAAAGCCTATTACATCTCCAGGCCGGGTCGAGGCATGGCCCGTGTCGGTGCTTCACATATTGAGATACCGCGCACCCGTGAAACCATGGAAATCCTGAATCATATCTATGACGCCCGCCATTTCGGTGTCTATATCCTGTGTGATTTTCATCATGCGCTGGAAGAAAGCGCTGTTGTGAATCGCCTGCTGGAGATTATCAAGAGTGATTCCCCCAAGGTCGTGATGCTGCTCGGCGCCAATATCGAACTGCCGCCCCGGCTGAAACCTTATACCATGCGTTCCAAGCACCAGATCAAGAGTACGGCCTGAGCTTATCCCTGCTCCGGGACAACACACGTCCGGTTTAAACAACAACCTTCACACACCGGTTTACTGCGACAATGATGTTTGGCGTGGATGACGATCAAGGCATGATACTCGTTAAACAATTCAACCGGTGCTGCTTCCCGCGCCAAACCCTGTTCAAACAGGGCACGTAATTCTTCATAACCCTCATCGCCGTTAATCAATGCCAGTCGCGAAAACAATCGGCGGGTATAGGCGTCAATCACAAACACCGGACGAGCAAAAGCATAGAGGAGGATATCGTCAGCCGTTTCCGGTCCGATGCCGTTCACCGAGAGCAGTCCTGCGCGCAATGTGTCGGTGGACCACTGGTTCAATCCCTGATATTCCCCGTGTTGCAAATACCAGTGACAAAAGTTCTTTAATCGTTTGGCCTTGACGTTGAAATAACCGGACGGTTTCAGCCAGGCTGCCAACCGTTTTGGATGGGTTTTTACGATCACTTCGGCAGAAAGCGCATCATGTTCCACCAGATTGGTGATGGCGCGTTCGACATTGATCCATGCCGTATTCTGGGTCAGTACAGCACCGACCATGACTTCAAAAGGACTGTCTCCGGGCCACCAGTGTTGCGGCCCATGATGACGGTAAAGCAGGTTATAGATTTTTTTCAGGGCCACGCAGCATCAGCACCTGGAGTAACGACTTCACAACCGTTGTTTGATCCACTCGGCAATCCCGGCCACGACCTTGTCTTCTATGCCAAGGAAACCATGCGGGGTCATGCCCTTGCAGGCGTTGCTATGCTGTGCATCGACACTGTTGTATGTCTGCAGTGCGGTCTCGCGGGACTTGTTCAACTTTGCCTTGAACGTTTCCACCAGTGCGTAAGGACTGACATGACATTGATCGCTTTGGTTATGCACAAACAGGGTCGGTACTGTGATTCGGTCCAGCTCCACGTCCTGCAATGAGGGTCGATTGCCACTGACCATGACACTGGCGGTAAGCACAACACCGGCTGGAACGTATTTCCCCTGCAAGCGAATTGCTGCATTGGCAGCCGAGATCGTGCCACGACTGGTGCCAATCAACCAGACCGGCTTATTGTACCTGCTGTGCAGAAATTCAATCACCGCCTGTATGTCATCGGCATGTTCCTGCGTGGTGCGAAAATCTTCCAGACTGCCTTTATCCTGTGGCTTGTCGATAACGACAACATTGAAACCGTGACCTGCAAATCGATCACGGCTGCGCACCAAAAAATTTTTCTTTTTCTTGATTCCGTCTGCTGTGATCTTGAGTTTACCCTTGCCGCCTGCAAACAAAATTACACTGGCGGCTGCATTATCACTCTCGATGAGCCAAAACGGTTGTACCGCGCCACGCTTTGTAGTGACTTCCTGATAACCTTCCGTTGCGGCTGACAAGGTCTGCGGTAACACCAGCATGACTGCCGGTAACAACGACAGTAACCAACGTTTAATCATCAGCATTATCGTCTTCTCCTTACCGGTGCCCGACCAAAACGGGCTTTTTCAAGACGAGAACCCGTGCGCCCCTCATAAATTTGTGCGGGTTCCAATTTCAGACCGACCATGCGCCCCAACAGCTGGATCTGTTTGACCGGCAGGTCCTGCCACTTCCCCTGCTTTAATTGACGGGATAAAGTGATCGCGCCAAAACGAACCCGGGTCAATCTGCTCACGGTGCAACCCACGGCTTCCCAGATGCGGCGCACTTCGCGATTACGACCTTCCTTGATAATCACATGATACCAATGGTTCGCGCCCTCTCCACCGATATCCTTAATCTGCTCAAAACGGGCTGTGCCGTCTTCCAGCATTACGCCATCACGCAGTTGCTGCAGGGTTTCATTTTCCACCTTGCCCAATATGCGCACGGCATATTCACGTTCTATCTCTGATGAAGGGTGCATTAAACGATTGGCCAGCTCACCATCGGTGGTAAGCAACAACAACCCGGCAGTATTGAGATCGAGGCGTCCAACCGATATCCAGCGTCCGCCCTTGATCAGCGGCAGGTGATCAAAAATGGTTTTGCGACCTTCGGGATCGTCACGGCTGCACACCTCACCGACCGGTTTGTGGTAGGCAATCACGCGTGTTTTGCGGGAATGGCGCGGGAAGTAAAACGGCTTGCCGTCGACAACAATGTTGTCCTTGTCGCTGACCCTGACACCGAGTTGGGCAACCTGACCATTGACTGTGATGCGGCCCTGTTCGATCCAGTTTTCGATTTCACGGCGGGAACCGAAACCGGCGTTGGCCAGGACCTTTTGTAATCTTTCGTCCATCCGGACCAATCCGCCTAGTGTTCTGCGCCGGCGGGAGCGGAGCGAAACGTGTTGTCTTCGCCTTCTTCCTCAGCGTCATCCTGTTGGCCGGTCACCTCGACAACGTCGACGGCATCATCAGCTTCTGTCGCCAAATTGATCACCGTGGCGTCATCGTCGTCTGCTTCAGTATCAGTGTCGTCCGCTTCCGTTGCAAAGCCGGCCTGTATATCTGTTTCACCGGCATCAGTATCTGCAGCAACTTCGGCAGCATCCTGCTCGTCGACCACCTCTGCGGCAACTGTTTCCGTTGCGGCGTCTTCGGTATGTTCAGACTCAGCAGACTTCTCGCCACCTTCTTCCATTTCTTCATTCATGGCATCGGGCAGACGCAAGTCCAGTTCGGCGTTGATTTGGTCGATATCGCGGATCTCCTGCAGGCTGGGCAGATCATCCAGGCCGGCAAGATTGAAATAATCGAGAAACTCTTTGGTCGTCGCATAGAGTGAGGGTTTACCCGGTACATCGCGGTGGCCGACAACCTTGATCCAGTCACGTTCGTGCAGGGTTTTGATGATCTGACTGCTGACACTGACGCCGCGTACCGCCTCGATCTCGCCACGGGTAATCGGTTGACGATAGGCAATCAACGCCAGTGTCTCGAGCAGGGCGCGGGAATAACGTGCCGGTTTGTCTTCCCATAAACGGGTGACATATTCCGCATAGTCCTTGCGAACCTGGAAGCGATAACCACTGCTGACCTGTTTCAGTTCATAACTGCGACCTTCACACTCAGCAACCAACTCATCCAGCGCCGCCTGTAGTTCGTCTTTTTCCGGTGGTTCATTTTCCGGAAAAATTTTCATTAATGCATCAATGCTCAATGGTGTGCTGGAAGCCATGATCACGGCTTCGAGGATCGGTTTCAATTGTTGTTTTTCCATCCGTCTGTTTCCAACTTCGTTAGGATTCGTTTGTTGCTGTACTTTGTCCCACCGCTTTGACGTGGATCGGACCGAACATCTCGGTCTGTATCAGTTCAATCAGGGACTGCTTGATCAATTCAAGAATGGCCAGCAGGGTGACAACTACACCGCCGCGCCCCTCTTCCACCGTAAACAGCGTGGTAAATTCGGTAAACTCATCCGCCTTCACCGAACCCAGCACGATGGACATGCGTTCACGTACTGACAGGGGCTCCATGGTGATATGGTGATGGGCATAATTCTCGGCACGTTTCATCACATCGTTCAGTGCTTTCATTAAGTCACGCATATCCACGCGTGGCGGTAGTTTTACCACCTTGAGATCCGGCGCCGGTAACTCAACCAGATGAATTTCGCGATTCACCCGCGGCATTTGATCGATATCTTCGGCCGCTTGTTTGTAACGTTCGTATTCCTGCAGACGACGTACCAGTTCGGCACGGGGATCGTCTTCGTCAAGGTCGTCTTCCACAGGACGGGGCAGTAACATGCGGGATTTGATCTCCGCCAGCATGGCGGCCATAACCAGATATTCCGCTGCCAATTCCAGCCGCAGTTCCTTCATCAGCTCAACGTATACAACGTACTGACGGGTGATCTCGGCAATGGGGATATCGAGAATATCGAGATTTTGTCGTTTGATCAGATAGAGCAACAGATCAAGGGGTCCTTCAAAGGACTCGGCCAAAAAGATTTCCAGTGCATCCGGTGGAATATAGAGATCTTTAGGCAAGGAGGTGATGGCCGTACCCTGCACAATGGCAAACGGCATCTCTTCCTGTTGCGGTTGGGGGTTATGCGGTAACGAGTCTGTCATTATGTCCTGTTCCAGAATTTCTAGCTCTGCCGGTAATCCAGCCCCATTGCCTGCCGTACCTCAGTCATGGTCTGGCGGGCCACATCACGTGCCTTGTCACACCCCTCGCTGATGATGTTGCGCACCAGGTTGCGGTTTTGGGTGTATTCTTCCGCCCGTTCACGAATCGGGGCCAGTTCCGCCTGAATGGCGTCAATGAGCGGTCCCTTGCAGTCGATACAACCAATCCCGGCGCTTCGACAACCTTCCTGCACCCAGGCGCGGGTGTCGTCGCTCGAGTATACCTGATGCAAACTCCAGACTGGGCACTTTTCCGGATTTCCCGGATCGGTCCGCCGCACCCGGTCGGTATCTGTTGGCATGGTACGCAATTTTTGCTCAACTGAGGCCGGGTCTTCCCGCAGGGAAATCACGTTATTATAGGATTTGGACATTTTTTGACCATCCAGTCCGGGCATTTTGGAGGCCGGTGTCAGCAAGGCCCCGGGTTCCGGCAATATGATCCGTCCGCCACCTTCCAGGTAACCAAACAGCCGTTCCTTGTCGCCCAGCGTGATATTCTGCTGTTCTTCCAGCAAGGCGCGGGCGGTGTCCAGGGCGCCTTCGTCGCCCTGCTCCTGGTATTTGCGACGCAACTCTGTGTACAGTTTGGCGTTTTTCTTGCCCATCTTCTTGATGGCTTCGGCGGCTTTTTCTTCAAAACCGGCTTCCCGGCCATACAGGTGGTTGAAGCGGCGGGCAATTTCCCGGGTCAGCTCCACATGGGCAACCTGGTCCTCGCCGACCGGGACACTGGTCGCCTTATAAACCAGGATGTCGGCACTCTGCAGCAGGGGATAGCCCAAAAAACCGTAGGTGGAGAGATCCCGCTCCTTGAGTTTTTCCTGCTGATCCTTATAGGTCGGCACCCTTTCCAGCCAGCCCAGCGGCGTCATCATGGATAACAGCAAGTGCAGTTCGGCATGTTCCATCACCCGTGACTGAATAAACAGACAGGCAGAACCCGGGTTGATACCCACCGCCAACCAGTCGATAACCATGTCCCAAACGTGCTGCTCGATGGTCGCCGGTTCATCATAGTGGGTGGTCAGGGCATGCCAATCTGCTGCAAAAAAGTAACATTCATATTCGTGCTGGAGTTTAAGCCAGTTTTTGAGAACCCCATGATAATGGCCAAGATGCAAAGCGCCGGTCGGGCGCATTCCCGACAAGACTCGTGCCTGCTGATTTGGTAATAAACTCAACGATCTCTCCCGGGATTCAAGTAACTATCTTATTGTAATTAAAGATAATTTATTATTAATTTTGTTATTCAGGGTACCTCGGGCCGGTCACTGTTCAGGTCGGACCGCCGGGTACGAAAGTCTGGCATTATACTCAGATCGCCGGCAAGCCACGACCTTTTACAACGCCTAATCCTTCGCAAAAGGTGAGGTATCTCCCCGTCCGACGCGGGCGATTTCAGGCAGCCCGGAGGTGAGGTCAATGACGGTCGTGGGTTCGATCCCGCAATGGCCGCCATCAATAACCAAATCCACATGATGCTCCAGCCGTTCCCGGATTTCGTAGGGTTCAGTCAGGGGCATTTCCTCACCCGGCATAATCAGGGTGGTGCTCATCAGGGGCTCGCCCAATTCACTCAACAGGGCCTGGGTCACCGGATGGTCCGGAATCCGCAGACCAATTGTTCGCCGTTTGGGGTGTTGCAGACGCCGGGGTACTTCCCGGGTGGCAGGCAGGATGAAGGTGTAGGCCCCCGGTGTATTGTGATTAAGCAGGCGATAGCTGACATTATCCACCTTGGCATAGGTCGCAATTTCGGACAGATCTCGACACATCAGGGTGAAATTGTGTTTGGCATCAACCTGACGGATCCGCTGAATGCGCTCCAGTGCTTTTTTATCATCCAGGTGGCAACCCAGTGCATAGGCAGAATCGGTGGGATAGACAATGACCGCCCCCTGTCTGACCATCTCAACGGCCTGTCGAATCAGACGCAATTGGGGATTTTGCGGATGGATCTGAAAAAACTGACTCATGGTTATCCTTTAGCCGGACGCAACGGCCAGCGCTCACTCTCCCAAACCGGGACACAGGCCTCCGGAAAGGGCATCAATCTGCCCAGTTCGAGGTAGGGATTTTTCGGCCCATGGTAATCCGAACCACAAGAACTGAGCAGTCCAAACCGGCTCGCCAGACGTGACATATATTGCACTTCATCCCGACTGTGGGTGCCGGAGACCACCTCGAAACCTTCACCGCCCAACTCTTTGAACTCGCCTATCAGTTTACGCAGACGAGTCGCGGTCATGCTGTAGCGGGCCGGGTGGGCGATCACCGCGATACCGCCCGGTTGACGAATCCAGTTTACCGCCTCCTCCAGACTCGCCCACTGACCGGGAACATAGCCGGGCTTTTTGTTTACCAGAAAGCGCTTGAATACTTCTCCCATATCACCGGCATGCCCCTGATCCACCAGGAAATGGGCAAAATGCGTCCGGCTCAGGATTTTTCCGCCGGCAAAGGCAGCAGCGCCCTCCAGAGCACCCGGTATACCCGACTTGGCCAAGCGCCTGGCGATCTCGGCGCCACGCCAGTTACGAAACTCAAGTAATTTTGCCAGCCCTGCCTGCAATGGTGGATGATTGACGTCAATATTCAGGCCGACAATATGGACTGTCAGCCGTTGCCAGGTGACTGAGACTTCAATCCCCGGCACAAAACCAATCCCGGCTTCAGCCGCCGCCTGACCGGCCTCGTCCAGACCGTCCGTTACGTCATGATCCGTCAACGCCAGCACATTCACACGCTGCTGCGCCGCTTTTAGAACCAATTGCCGGGGAGTAAGTGAGCCGTCAGATGCCGTGGAATGGCAGTGTAAGTCGTATACCTGATTCATCGCGGCGCTAGTCTAACGGATGGGCCATGGCAAAAGCCAATGCTAATTCCTTTCCCGACCACATCACCGTACAGCTATGGTACAGTCCGGACTGAACAGCAGGCAGACCGCCCCGGAGAACGCATGACTTTGCATTTTAATATCACCATCGAGGAACTCGGCCATACCCTTGAACCGGTCATGCAGCAACTCATCGCCACCCATCACGAGCGCGACACAACAGGCCTGCAATTAACCGACCCCTCCCGACTGACCCAGGCCATGCAGCAGGTTTTGGCCATCCTCAACAGCATTGAAGCACAGAGCGGGCCGGAGTCTGTGGAGGCTGAAAACCTGACAGTCGACCAAATTGACCTGGGCGAATTGGGTGAATACGGGCTGGGTCTGCTTTCGCAACTGACAGATTGGCAGAATATATTCCAATTGGAAAACACCGGTGAATTGTATAAAGCCACCCTGTCCCTGGCCCTGTGGCTGGCCAATCAGGGCGGTAAAATCCGCAACCTGGAACATCTGGTGAACAGTGTGAGTTTCCTCGCCAACCGGAGCCGGGATAAAGCAATACTGGAGAATCTGGCGGAGGTGATCACCTTCGTCATCGATGCTATCGACCCCGCCCTCAAAGAGGACCTCCCGGGCAGCCCCTGGTTGTTCCTGAACATGAACTATGGCATCGTCGCCACGCGCAGCCATAACCCGGATATTATGAATAAGGTTTTTGATAAACTCTTGCTCAATATCCCGAATAATGTCGGTAGTTTTTTCCAGGAGGGTATGGAACAAATGGATACAGTCGGCTACCCTGACCATGTCCGAAAAATTATGCAAAAATACTACAACCGATCCCGCCACCGGGTCCTGCACTGATATCTGCAACATACAACGATTATGAAATTTCTGTTTGATTTTTTCCCGCTCATCCTGTTCTTTATCGTATACAAATCCTATGACGATAATCTGCTGGGCGTCATCGCCGGCACCAAGATGTTGATTGCGGCAGGTATTATCCAGAACGGCATCTTCTGGCTCAAAAACCGTCGCTTTGAAACCATGCATCTGATCACGCTGGTGCTGGGGACAGTCCTGGGCGGCGCCACCATCTACTTTCACAATGCCGATTTCATTAAATGGAAACCCACCGCCGTTTACTGGCTGTTCGCTCTGGTCTTTATGGGCAGTGAATTTATCGGCAAGAAGTCTGTCATAAGGCGCATGTTGGAAAAAAACATCACCCTGCCTGATGAAATCTGGTCCCGGTTGTCCTACGCCTGGACGGCCTTTTTTACCGCACTCGGCAGCCTGAATCTTTACATCGCTTTTACCTTTTCACTGGATACCTGGGTGCTGTTCAAGGTATACGGTATAATCGGCCTGATTTTGTTGTTTGTCATAGCGCAGGCTGTCTACATGGCACGATTCATCAGCGAAGATGCATCAGTCGAACAATCCAACCCTGAAGAGTAAGTAACCCATGTTTTATGTGATCTACGGTGAAGATAATCCCGACAGTCTGTCCAAACGACAGGTTGCACGACCGGCCCACCTGGAACGACTCCACAAATTGAGGGATTCGGGCCGATTGCTGCTTGCCGGTCCCTGCCCGGCCATTGATAATGAGGATCCGGGCCCGGCCGGTTTTACCGGCTCGTTCATCGTCGCCGAGTTTGAGTCGCTTGCTGAAGCGAAAAGCTGGGCCGATGCAGACCCATATATTAAGGAAGGTGTCTATAATAAAGTCACCGTCAAGCCGTTCAAAAAAGTATTGCCCTGAAATTAATATTTACTGCAAACCAACCATATTAAAGGAAGTCTCATGCGTTCAATTACCGGAATCATTTGTCTGGGGATGATCACCATGATCAGCACCCCGGCCTTCGCTGCTGACAAGGTCGTCGCCACTGTAAACAAGGCCAAAATCACTGAGCTGGATGTGCAACAGTTCTCCAAAATGATGAAGATGAAAAACCCAAAATTTGATGAAACCAATCCGCGCGCCCGCACCGCCATCATCAACAACCTGGTGAATATGGAAGTTCTCTTCCAGGAAGCAAAAAAAAATAAACTCGACAAGAACCCTGACGTGGCGTTTGTCCTGCGTCAACAAGAGATGGAGCTACTCAGCAACGCCCTGGTTCAGAAACAAATCGGCGGTAAAAGCATCCCGGAAAAGCAGTTGAAACAGCTGTATAGCGATCAGGTTGCCGGTGCAAACCTGAAAGAATACAAGGCGCGACACATCCTGGTGAAATCTGAAGATGAAGCCAAGGCGGTGATTGCCGAACTGGATGCCGGTAAGGATTTTGCACAACTGGCCAAAGACAAGTCTCTCGATTCATCCGCAAAAGCCGGCGGTGAGCTGGGCTGGTTCAAACCCGGCGGCATGGTGCCGGAGTTTTCCCGGGCTGCAGCGGAATTACAAAAAGGCTCCTATACCAAAAAGCCGGTGCAAACTGTGCATGGCTGGCATGTGATTAAGCTGGATGACAGCAAGGATCTGGAACCACCGACATTCGAACAGGTGCGCGGTCAGCTGGAATCATTTGAGAGACAAAAAATGTTGCAGGCCTATATCAAGAAATTACGTGACAAGGCAAAAATCGACATCAAGTAAGCTTCATGCGCCATGGACGAGACTTTCGTCCATGGCATTTTATGCCTGCTGTTACCGGCAATCAGCGTAAGTCTTTTTCCAGTTGTTCGTGGTTATACTTACAACCCAACACTCGGGCTATTGTCTCAACATCTTTCATGGCGTTTCCCAGACAACTGGTGGCGCCCGGTGATGGCGTCATATTAAAAATAATACCATTGCCGGGATTGATCTTGGCTTCCCCCAGATGCAGCACACATTTTTCCTTGTCGATCATAACCGGCCGAATCCCCCCCACCTTTCTCGCAAAGGTTAAATCAGAGAGCTTCATGGACGGTACAATCTTGCGCGCATCCTTTAGGAACAAACGGCGTCGAATCACGGGGACTTCAAACAAGGTGTTCTTGATGATGTAGTTACGGATATCCGGCACCTTGAACAGATCCCAAAACACCTTCAGCACACTGCGATCCAGGTGCAGGACTTTGAAAAAATCGGGGACAGAAGACAGGTTATAGCGCTCCAGCATGGGCAGGATGAGTGCGGTGGGTCCAAAGCGTGTTTTACCGGCGACAACCACATCCGGATCACCATGAATAGCGGCAAAAGGCAGTTTGTCATTTTGCACCGTGTAGACTTTGCCATTCAGCATATTGGGTGCAAAGTAAAAACTGCCGGCCATGGGCAGACAGGAATAGTTCATGCCATAGCCCATCTGCTGGGCAAACAACAAACTATGGCCGCCGGCGGAGACAACCACGAAGCGCGCCTCCAGATCACCCTTGTCGGTCGCGATTTTAAACCCGCTATCTGTCTCACGGATCGTTTTCACGCGGGTACCGAGGCGAATATCCATCTTCTTTCCTTTGATTTCGCCGGCCTGTTCCACAAAGGAATTGGCCAGTGTGCGGAAATTGACAGCCGTAAACTCATTTTCCACTCCCATGCCCACCACCGGTTCCTTGCGACCAAGCATGACATTGGGTTCGATGCGCGCAATATCCTGTGCTTCAAACAGACTGACATTGGGAAATTGCGGTTTGAACTGCGTATAACGCTGTCGTATTTTTTCACACTCAATCTCACCGACACCCAGTACCATTTTGGGAAACTTATACAGAATATTGTTGTTGGCGAGCTGTGCGACATAACGCACCACCATATTGGCGGAGGCCTGCACTTCGGTTGCCTTGGTCAGGGTGTAATTGGTTTCTATATCACCGCAATGCAGTGTCTGGCTGTTATGCGTGGCGTTGGAATTTAATGCAGCAATACTGTCACATTTTTCCAGCAAAGTGATCTGTTCCAGATCGGTATATCGAGCCAACAGATATAACAACGCTGTTCCGGAAATACCACCGCCAATAATTGCGACATCAGTTTTTGTTATTGTAGTTGTCACGACGATTTTTCCTTACTCATCCTGACGGCATTGGCCGTTTCTCAAATTAGGATAGGCTATCGGTCAGCAACTGCATAGCCTTAAGATGAACAATCAACTATTTCACCTGATTGAAGGCAGGGTTATCAACACTGCGCCAACTGATAAGCGCGGCAATCAAACTAAACACGGCCGCTGTCATGTAGATTACCTCGCCCCCCACACTCTCCCAGGCATGTCCGCTCAATAAAGTTCCTATTGCACCGCCCGCACCGAAGCTCAGGCTGCTGTACAAGGCCTGCCCCTTACCCTGGTGTCGCCCCCTGAAGTAATAATGGATAAGCTGGATTGCGGCAGCATGGTAAATTCCGAACGTAGCCGCGTGCAAGCACTGGGCCGACAACATCAATACCAGGTTATCCGGGAACAAACCCAACATCAGCCAGCGCAGTGATGCGAGCAACAGACTGACGATTAACAGTCGCTTCAATCCGAAGCGCGGTACGAGACGGTGCATAAACAGGAAGACAATGACTTCGGCAATCACACCCAGTGCCCAGAGCAAGCCGATGATAAACAGCGAATAGCCATGACTGCTCATGTATATCGAATAAAAAGCGTAATACGGGCCATGGCTTGCCTGCATAAAAAAACAGCTTGCCAACAGACCGAGGACAGCGGGTTGTGTTAACACCTTGCGCAAGGGTTCGTGATCCAGACTCAGATGACCGGCTGCGTCCTCCGGCACCCACAGACTCATTAACCATATCCCGATGAATAATCCCAACAGGATAGCCGGCAAGATACCCATGCCGGTAAACTCCAGCAGTTCACCCAATCCCCACACGGCAACCACAAATCCAATCGAACCCCATAAGCGGATTGAACTGTAACGATGCGTTTCCGTGCCCAGATGGTTGAAGGTGGTTGCCTCAAACTGGGGCAAGGCGGCATTCCAGAAAAAACTGAAGACCAGCATTACCAGCGCCAACCACCAAAATTGCCGGGTATAGAAAACGCCGATAAAGGCCAGCACCGCGCACAGTGAACCGATGCGAACGATGGCCATGCGCTTGCCGGTATGGTCGGCAATCCAGCCCCAGATATTGGGTGAGATTATTTTGGTGGCCATGATGACCGCCATCAAACTGCCGATGGCGCCGGCATCGAAACCGATATCTTTCAGGTATAGACCCCAGTAGGGGATTAAGGCGCCAAGGCTGGCAAAATAGAAAAAATAGAAACCGGACAGGCGCCAGTATGGCGTCGTGTTGTTGCGGGTTGTCATCGGTTTAGGTATGGACTCATATCCCAATGGCAGCGATCAACCAGATCAGTCCGCACCGGCAGGGATGATCGGGGTGGCGGACACCACGTCCATGTTCTGGGCACGATGGCGCAACAAATGATCCATCAGGACAATAGCCAACATGGCTTCGGCAATGGGGGTGGCCCGGATGCCGACGCAAGGGTCATGACGTCCCTTGGTCACCACTTCCACCGGTTGGCCATGGATGTTCACGCTCCGGCACGGCAGACGCAGGCTGGAGGTAGGTTTGAGCGCCATGCTGACCAGAATATCCTGGCCCGATGAGATGCCGCCCAGAATACCGCCGGCATTATTGCTGAGGAAACCGGCGGGTGTGATCTCGTCACGGTGTTCGGTCCCTTTTTGCTCAATGCAGTCAAAACCGGCGCCGATCTCCACGCCTTTCACCGCATTGATGCTCATCATGGCATGGGCAATGTCAGCCTCCAGCCTATCGAAAATCGGCTCGCCCAAACCCGGCGGGACACCGGCAGCGACCACATTGATCCTGGCACCTATTGAATTGCCCTCTTTGCGCAAGGCATCCATATAGGCTTCCAGTGCATCAACCTTGTCGGCATCCGGGAAGAAAAAGGGATTTTGCCGCACCGCGTCCCAGTCAAATTTTTCATACTTGATGGGACCCAGTTGCGCCATGTAACCACGAATGGAGATCCCCAACTTATCCGCCAGATATTTTTTCGCAATACCACCGGCCGCCACACGCATGGCGGTCTCCCGCGCCGAAGAGCGTCCCCCGCCCCGGTAATCGCGGCAGCCGTATTTCTGCTGATAGGTATAGTCGGCATGACCGGGACGAAACCGATCCATGATCTCCGAGTAGTCCTTGGAACGTTGATCGGTGTTGTGAATAATCAGCCCGATGGGGGTGCCGGTGGTCTTGCCTTCAAAGACACCGGAGAGTATTTGCACGGCATCCGCTTCCCGACGCTGTGTAGTGTGACGTGACGTTCCCGGCTTGCGGCGATCCAGATCGGCCTGCAGGTCCTGTTCGGACAATTCCAGGCCGGGCGGACACCCGTCAACGATACAACCGATGGCCGGACCATGGCTTTCGCCGAATCCGGTGACGGTAAAAAGCTTTCCAAAACTGTTTCCTGACATGGGGCCGTATTGTACAGAAAAGGATTGTCTCCCGTCGCCCCGTTACCGAAATTTTTGTGAAGAAAATTTCAACTCGCTACCGTTTTTCTTAAAAATTTCAGTACATTGGCTCCTCCGCATACCCTGAAATATATTAGGGCATATATCATATGATATTTAAGGTTATTTAGGCAGGTGCCGTTATATACCACTGGAGTGCAAGCCGTTATCCCCCACCCGCCCAGTGGTGACCGCGATAGTGATTATGTCTATGGACTTGAAGCTGTTAAACAAACTTCTGCATAAAGCGGCGGAAACGAAATATCTTATTTCGTTCGGTTTTGCCCTCTCGTTCGGCTTGTTTGGATTGGTCATCCTGCTGGGGCTGAGCCAGATTGATCGCACTCATGAACATGTCCAGTCCATTGTGGACAAACACAATGTCAAAACCAGCCTGATCACCGAAATGATGTGGGCGGCACGCGAACGCAGTTTGAATCTCTATCACATGATCAGTATCTCCGACCCGTTTGAACGTGATGATGTCTTTCTGGAATATACCTATCATGCCGCCGAGTTTGGTCATGCCCGCAGCCAATTGATGCAAATGAAACTGACCAAAGAGGAGAGCACCCTGCTCGACCGGCAAGCCAGAGCAACCAGGGAAACCGTCCCCGTCCAGGATCAGGTCATCGAGTTGCTAAATGTCGGCCGAATAAGCCAGGCATATGATTTATTAATCAACAAAGCCGTCCCGTCACAAAACCGGGTAATGGATGCGTTACACAGTCTGTCGCTGCTGCAACAGCAAGCCGCACAGGAGCTTGCTCAACAAAATGCCTCCATCATGCACGAAAGTAACATGTTGATCCTGTTATTGGGGATCATCGCCTTGTCCCTGAGTATTGTCATTGCATTTAAAGTCACCCGTCGCGCCCTGCATTCGGAAAAAGTGCTGCAACTGGAAAAAGATCATGCCGAAGTGACGCTGCAATCAATTGGTGATGCGGTTATTACGACAGACGAAAACGGCATAATCAAGGACATGAACGCCATTGCCGAAAGCCTGACCGGCTGGTCTCGAAAGGCCGCAATAAATCATAACCTGGCCGGTATCTTCATCACACATTGCGACAAAACCTTGTGTCCGTTGATTAATCCACTGGAAGAGGCAATCAAAACCGGTCGAATTGTCACCCCTGAAGTCAACACCACCTTAATCAGCCGAAATAGAAAAGAATACGCCATTGAATACACGGCGGCGCCGATTACCGACGCCGGCGGCTTGATTCAGGGGGGCGTTATCGTGTTCCGCGATGTGACCGAAATGCGCAGCATGGCCCATCAATTAAGTTATCAGGCCAGTCATGATGCCCTAACCGGCCTGTTAAACCGGCGGGAATTTGAAAACAGGCTGGAGCAGGCCATCGGTCATGCACACAATTCACATTTGAATCATGCACTCTGTTACCTGGATCTCGATCAGTTCAAGATCATCAACGATACCTGTGGTCATGTGGCCGGTGATGAACTGCTGAAACAGATATCCGGCCGGTTGCGTGAGCAATTACGCGAGAGTGATGTGTTCGCCCGGTTGGGCGGCGACGAATTCGGTATCCTGCTGGAAGGTTGTACCACAGAAAAGGCGGAAGTGATCGCCACCAATATCCTTGCCACCGTCAAACAAACACGCTTTATCTGGGATAACAAATCCTTTGAACTGGGTGTCAGTATCGGTGTTGTACCGATTAACAGCATGTCAGGCAATGTCTCCGATGTATTGAGCGCGGCTGATACCGCCTGCTATGAAGCCAAGGACAAGGGGCGCAACTGCATCCATATCTACTCAACTGATGATGACGATCTGGCCAAACGTCGTGGCGAGATGAACTGGGTCCATCGTATCACGCATGCGCTGGATCATGATCGGTTTGAACTCTATTGTCAGGAAATCGTCCCGCTGGATGATGAGAGCAACCACAGTTATTTTTACGAAATTCTGTTGCGCCTGAAAAATGATGATGGCTCGATGGTCCCGCCCATGGCGTTTATACCCGCTGCTGAGCGTTATAATATGATGCCGATCATCGACAAGATGGTTATCGAAAAGGCGATGGATTGTCTGACGAAATTATCCACCAACCATTATGATGTACACATTTCAATTAACATTTCCGGACAGTCCCTCTCCAACCCGACCTTCCTGGACAGTGTGGTGGATATCATTGCCAATACAGAAGTCAATCCTGAATTGCTCATGTTTGAAATCACGGAAACCGCCGCTATCGCCAACCTGAGCAGGGCCATTCGTTTTATTCAGACGCTCAAGGGACTGGGGTGTAAATTCGCGCTGGATGACTTTGGCAGCGGCCTGTCGTCATTTGCCTATCTGAAAAACATCCCGGTTGATTATCTGAAAATCGATGGTTATTTTGTTCGGGATATTAATGTTGACGCCACAGATTCTGCATTCGTGGAATCGATTTCACAGATCGGCAATGTTATGGGTATCAAGACCATAGCCGAATATGTGGAAAATGAGGAAACACTGCAGAAGTTGCGCAGCATCGGTGTGAACTTTGGTCAGGGATATCACTTCGGCAAACCCAGGCCGTTGTCGGACCTAAAAACCGAACTGCTGGCCAAAGGCAAGGAATCGGCCGCCTAGATCACCTTGGAGAAACGCTTTTCACCCGCTTCACGCAAGTAGCGATCAAATACCATGCAAACATTTCGGATCAGGAACTTGCCTGCCGGTGTCACCATGATGCTGCTGTCAGTACACGTCACCAGACCATCCAGTTGCAGTTGCAGCAACTCCTGCAGTTCTACACTGAAATAGTCGTTAAAGCTGATGTTAAACTGTTTTTCCACCTGCGCTTTATCCAGGCTGAAATGACAAATCAATTGGGTAATCACGTGACGGCGTAACACATCATCTGCAGTCAGGCCGATACCGCGAAACATGGGTAGATGACCGCTGTCGATTCGCTGCTCGTATTCTTCCATGGTCTTTACATTCTGGCAGTAACTGTTACCGACCTTGGAAATGGATGTGACGCCCATGGCAATCAGGTCACATTCGGATTGGGTGGAATAGCCCTGAAAATTCCGGTACAGCGTGCCATTACGCTGGGCCACCGCCAATTCATCTTCCGGTTTGGCGAAGTGATCCATCCCGATATAGACATAACCGGCATCGGTCAGGCGCTTGACACAAAGCTGCAGAATGGCCAGCTTTACATCCGGTGTCGGTAACTCATCATCATTGATCTGGCGCTGGGTCTTGAACATCTGCGGCAGATGGGCATAGTTAAACACCGACAGTCGATCCGGCGACATGGCGATGACCTTGTTCAGGGTTTCGGTAAAGGTCTCGACTGATTGCAACGGCAGGCCGTACATCAGGTCGATACTGACTGAATGAAAACCCGCTGCCCGTGCTGCGGTGATAACTTCATTCGTCTCGGCCTCGGACTGGATACGATTGACCGCCTTTTGCACTGCCGGATTAAAATCCTGCACACCAAGACTCAAACGATTAAAGCCCAGTTCGCGCAACAGGTTGATGGTATCTGTATCCGCCTCACGGGGATCAACCTCGATGGAATACTCGCCACTGTCATCATCCAGCAGCTTGAAGTAACGACGGGTCTCGGCCATTAACTCACGCATTTCATCATGACTGATAAAGGTGGGTGTACCGCCGCCCCAGTGTAACTGGGTGACGGGTCTATCCTTGTCAAACAGGGCCGCCTGCATGGCGATCTCACGGTATAAACGCTGCAGATAGGGGGCGGCACGTTTGCGATTCTTGGTGACGATTTTGTTGCAGGCACAGTAAAAGCAGACAGTGTCACAAAACGGCAAATGGAAATAGAGCGACAACGGTTGTCCGGTATCATTACTCTTGATCGCATAGTCCTTGTATTCGCGCTCGGCAAAGCCTTCATGGAACTGTACAGCAGTGGGATACGAGGTGTAACGCGGCCCCGCCTTGTCGTAGCGGCGAATCAATTCCGGATCAAAAACAATTTCTGACATACTTATTGTCCTGGAGATAACGGGTTTTAAGACTACTGTGTTCCTTGCATTGAACGTTTGATATCGATCAATTTTCCTCAGTTTCCAGTCCTTTGTGATGATTCCGGTTAATCAGTCGCAACCGGGATTGAAATAGAACGTCAATATTCAACGACATATTTTCGATTCCGGCTATACCCGCAGTTGTTACCACGCGGGCGATATATTTATTTAAAACTGTCCCGGTGGGCAGCCAGGGTTGCTGCATCCAGCATAAAGACACCCTGTCCGCCATATTCAAATTCCAGCCAGGTAAACGGCACATCGGGGAAACGTTCCTCCAGTGCAGTCTGGCTGTTACCCACCTCGATCACCACAATGCCGCCGGGTTGCAGATAATCACCGGCCTGGGCCAGCATGGGCACAACCAGATCAAGACCGTCCTCACCGGCCGCGAGGCCAAGTTCCGGTTCGTGATGAAACTCGGCCGGTCGGTTGCGCATATCCTCTGCATCCACATAGGGCGGGTTACTGACGATAATGTCGTACTTTTTTCCGGCCAGGGCGTCGAAGAGGTCCGATTGTATCAAATCCAGACGGGTTTCGAGTCCATAACGTTGCCGGTTTTTCTCCGCCACCGCCAGCGCATCCGGTGAAATATCCACCGCATCCACACGGGCGTCGGGAAAAGTCAGGGCACAGGCTATCGCAATACAGCCACTGCCCGTGCCGATCTCCAAAATTCTCTCCACCGGCTGATCACCCAACCAGGGTTGAAAACCGTCATGAATCAGCTCTGCTATGGGTGATCGGGGCACCAGTACCCGCTCATCCACATAAAACGGCAACCCGGCAAACCAGGCTTCCTGAATGAGATAGGCCGCCGGTCTGCGTTCCTCGATGCGCCGCTGATAGAGCCGGGAAATCCGCTGCATCTCGTCCTCTGTCAGCAGGCGTTCCACATCCACACCGTCATAGTCAGGTGTCACTTCCAGCGCCCAGGCGGTCAACCAGGCGGCTTCATCCAGAGCGTTTTCGGTGCCGTGGCCGAAACATAATCCGGCTTCCTCAAACCGGTCCGCCCCCCACTCCACCATCTCGCGCAGGGTCAGTTCTTTTTCGGGCATGTTCAGACTCATCTACGCGTTTGGCTTTTTGGCATGTTTGGGCCGGAAGGCCTTAATGAAAGACTCGTCGGTTTCCAGGTAAGGCCCCTCGATCAAATCAATACAATACGGCACCGCCGGGAAAACGGCATTCAGGCAATCGGCGATGGCCGAGGGTTTGCCGGGGAGATTAATGATTAAAGATTTACCCTTAATTCCGGCGATTTGCCGCGATAAGATGGCAGTAGGTACGAATTGCAGCGAAACTGAGCGCATTTGTTCACCGAAGCCATCCAGGATCTTGTCGCAGACCGCGGCTGTTGCCTCCGGGGTAATATCCCGTGGCGCCGGGCCGGTTCCGCCGGTGGTGACAATAAGACAGCAATCCTGCTCATCGGCCAGCTCACGCAACACCGCCTCCACTGCGGGCTGCTCGTCCGGCACCAAACGGCTTACCGCTTCCCAGTCATTGGTCAGGGCCTTGCCCAGCCACTCCTGCATGGCCGGCCCCCCCAGATCCTCGTATTCGCCCCGACTGGCGCGATCCGAGATGGTAACGAATCCTATGCGTATCTGTTGCTCACTCATTTCTAGCAATATCCGGCTGTCTGTTTGGGGCTGGGATTTTAGCCGATTTTTACCGACAAGAGAGCTTTATATCACCACTCTGCTCAACGAGACGAGATTATCCTGTTCCCGTGGATGTTGGCTGATCATGCAACAGAAAAGTCTGCCAGACGCACCGGTTGACGCCGCGCCCCCCAATGTCCGGGTTGTCTTTCAAATACACCGGCACAGGCAGTACCACAGTTTTTACACTGTCCCTCGGCCGTCAGGTTCCAGTCTGACAATACATACCAGTCCCGACCAATCAAAACCTCACCACACCGGTGACACCAGGTACTGCCACCGGCCTTGTCATGCACATTACCGGTATAGACGTAATGCAAACCGGCCTGCAGCGCAATTTGTCTGGCTCGTGACAAAGTGGCTGTCGGCGTGGCTGGTATATCGAGCATCTTGTAGTCGGGATGAAAGGCGGAGAAATGCAAGGGCACATCCGGCCCCAGGTTTTCCATCACCCACTCACTCAATGCCGTCAATTCAGCATCCGAATCATTCTCCCCCGGGATCACCAGCGTGGTGACCTCCAGCCAAACATCGGTTTCGTGTTTGATATATACGAGTGTGTCCAGCACATCCTGCAAGTGTCCGCCGGTCAGTTTGTGATAAAACTGTTCAGTAAAGGCCTTCAGGTCCACATTTGCGGCATCCATATATTGATAAAACTCGGCACGGGGTTCAGGGCAAACATAACCGGCCGTCACCGCCACCGATTTAATATCCAGTTCACGACAGGCTTGCGCCACATCAATGGCGTATTCATGAAAGATCACGGGATCGTTATAGGTGTAGGCAACACTGCGACAGCCATACTTTTTCGCTGCAGCGGCAATCGTCTCCGGCGCGGCCTGATCAGCCAGCGTATCAATTTCCCGCGATTTGCTGATATCCCAGTTCTGGCAAAACTTGCAGGCCAGATTGCATCCGGCGGTACCAAAGGAAAACACCGGCGTACCGGGCAGGAAATGATTTAGCGGCTTTTTCTCTATGGGATCGACACAAAATCCGCTGGAACGACCATAAGTAGTCAGGACCATGGTATCCCCTACTCTGCCTCTGACAAAGCAGAGTCCACGTTGCCCGTCATGCAGTTTACAAAAACGGGGACAGAGATCGCATTGAATACGATCACCATCCAGTTTGTGCCAATACTTCACCGGTCGGGCGGTGGCAGGATCAATAGGGAAATCGGTCATGGCGATACCCCCTCGGCGATGGAAATATATTTAATTAATATACGTCGGCCGATCGGTTTTCAATGTGCTGCGTCAATATTTCAGCCAATACTGTAAATAGACCAAAAAAATCAAACAGCTAGCTTTTCACCGCTTTCTCCATTTTTTCCAGACCGATATGGCGTACATCCTTGCCTTTCACCAGATAAATAATGTATTCACAGATATTCTTGGCATGGTCACCAATACGTTCAATGGCTCGTGCAGTCCACATGACATCCAGCATACGGGATATAGAACGCGGGTCTTCCATCATGAAAGTCAGTGCCTGACGCATGACGCCGTCATATTCCTGGTCCACTTTCAAATCCTGCTTGGCCACTTCAATGGCGGCATCAATATCCATGCGGGCAAAGGCATCAAGGGCATCATGCACCATAGCCGCGACCAGCTCTCCCAGATGACGCAACTCACCGTAATTATTCTTGGGCCTTTCTTTCTCCATCAGACGCAAGCCCATCCGTGCAATACGTTCGGCCTGGTCTCCGATCCGTTCAAGATCGGTGATGGTTTTGATGACCGCGATCATCAAGCGCAAGTCTGATGCAGCCGGCTGGCGTCTGGCAATGATATGTGTGCATTCTTCATCGATGGCCACTTCCGCCGTATTGACCTTGATATCATTATCTATCACCAGTTCGGCCAGCTTGGCATCACCTTCAGACAGGGCGGTAATCGCCTGAATGATCTGTTGCTCAACCAAACCGCCCATGGACAGGACACGATTCCTGACGTCTTCCAGTTCGGCATCAAACTGCTGTGAAATGTGATGTCTGCGTTCCATAACCAGCTCCTCTGTAATCTTTTAACCGTAGCGACCGGTAATATAATCTTCTGTCTGTTTTTCAGAAGGATTTGTAAAGATGGTGTCCGTATCACCAAACTCAATCAGCTCTCCCATGTACATGAAAGCCGTATAGTCAGATACACGGGCGGCCTGTTGCATGTTATGGGTAACAATGATAATCGTATAATTATCCTTTAACTCATGGATCAGCTCTTCAATTTTCAGGGTCGAAATCGGATCCAGTGCCGATGCCGGTTCATCCAGCAACAATACTTTTGGCTCAATCGCAATGGCGCGCGCAATCACCAGCCGCTGTTGCTGACCGCCGGAGAGACCCAGTGCAGAATCATGTAACCGATCTTTTACTTCATCCCACAGGGCAGCGCCATTGAGTGAACGCTCGACGGCCTCATCCAGAACCCGTCGATTCTTTACACCTTGCAAACGCAGCCCATAGGCCACGTTTTCATAAATGGATTTGGGAAACGGATTGGGCTTCTGGAATACCATCCCCACGCGCCGCCGCAGTTCCGCCACATCGACTGACTTGGCATAGATATCTTCACCGTTCAGGGTAATACTGCCTGCGATTCGGCAGGTATCCACCAGATCATTCATGCGGTTAAAACAACGCAACAAGGTCGATTTGCCGCATCCGCTGGGGCCGATAAAAGCCGAAACCCGCTTTTCCGGTAACTTGATATTAACCCCTTTCAACGCCTGCTTCTCACCGTAGAACAGATCCAAAGCATTGGTTTCCAGACAGATGGTTTCTGATTCGATATTCAACACGGTTGATTTGCGTTCCAGCGCATCAAGATTGATGCCGTGTGTTAAGCCTGTATCGGATGCCATAACGACTACCTCAATTCCTCTAAACTCATGTTACGTCTCCAGACCCTTGTATTTTTCACGCAGGCGGTTACGAATATAAATGGCGGCCAGATTCAATATCACAATCACCACAACCAGCAACAGTGCCGTCGCATAGACCAGCGGTCTGGCGGCTTCCACATTCGGACTCTGGAAACCGACATCATAAATATGAAAACCCAGATGCATGAATTTTCTGTCCAGGTGCAGGAAAGGTGCATTACCATCCAGCGCCAGAGATGGCGCCAGTTTCACCACCCCGACCAGCATCAACGGCGCCACTTCACCGGCGGCGCGGGCAATGGCCAGGATCATTCCGGTCATCATGGCCGGTGTGGCCATGGGTAAAACAGTACGCCACAGTGTTTCCGCTTTGGTGGCGCCAAGCGCCAGGGAACCTTCCCGAATCGCACGTGGTATGCGCGATAACCCTTCTTCAGTGGCAACAATCACCACCGGTACAGTGAGAATAGCCAGGGTCAATGATGACCAAAGGATTCCCGGTGTACCGAAAGTGGGTGCCGGCAAGGCCTCCGCATAAAACAACCGGTCGATATTTCCACCGAGGAAATAAACAAAGAAGCCCAGACCAAACACACCATAAACAATCGACGGCACCCCCGCCAGATTATTCACGGCGATACGTATGGTCCGTGTCAACACACCCTGTTTGGCATACTCACGCAAATAGACTGCCGCGACAACACCAAACGGTGTCACCATCAGAGACATGATAAACACCATCATAACGGTACCGAAGATCGCCGGGAAAATCCCTCCCTCGGTGTTGGCTTCCCGTGGCTCATCGGAAACAAATTCCCACAATCTGGAAATATACAGACCGATTTTGCCGAACAGGCTCAGATCATTCGGCATATAGGCACGGACGATCTTGGCCAATGGTATTTCAACTGTCTGACCATTCATGATCTCGGCAGTCAGGCTGTCACGATTGATCGCCGTATACAGCTCACCCAGTTGCTGTTGCAGCGTGGCATACTCTTTCTCAAGTTGCTTGCGTTCAACAGTCAGTGCTTGCAGGTTTTCCGGTGTATTTTCACCATCCAGCTCCAAACGCCGCTGGTTCAGACGCAATCTTTCGATGGCATAGTTAATATCACCAATGGCGCCCTTCTCGATATCGTGTATCTGATCTTGCAGGTCCAACACCCGTTCCATGCGCTGTTGCAATTCGGGCCGGCTTTTATCACCTTCGGCCACCACTTTGCCTGCTTGCTTGATGGTCTTGAGATAGCCGTAAAAATTACCCCATTCACGCCGTTCCAGCACCATGATCTGTTCCGGAAATTGTTTGTCGGATAAATAGGGATCAACCACCCAGCGAAAGTCACTGCCCAACACATCGCGATTGCCGGTCTTGAGCAGATGCCGGTTGATAAACTTTTCCTTGCTATCCAGTTCAAAGCCCGCCGTCCGCAAGTTCGCCAGGGAAACAACCTCGGTTTCCACAAGTTCACCGATCACACGCTCAGGCTGAGATCCGATTCTTGAATATTGCGCCTGCACGACATCGGCCGGCCAGAAGTGACCAAGACCACGTACCGCAATCAACAGCAACAGACCAAAGACGATGATCAGGCTGGCGCTGACAGCCGCCGCATTCAGCCAAATCCAGGGAGTACCACTTTTAAACCATTCGCGCATCATAGTGAACTGTACTTCCTGCGTAAGCGATGCCGCACAATCTCGGCCATCGTATTAAACATAAAGGTAAAGATGAACAACACCAACGCCGCGAGGAACAGGACACGGTAGTGTGTGCTGTTCACTTCTGATTCCGGCATCTCCACGGCAATGTTGGCCGACAGGGTACGCATCCCCTGGAAAATACTGAAATCCATGACCGGAGTATTGCCCGTTGCCATAAGCACAATCATGGTCTCCCCCACCGCACGTCCCAGGCCAATCATCACGGCAGAAAAGATACCGGGGCTGGCTGTGAGCAATACCACACGCATCATGGTCTGCCAGGGTGTTGCACCGAGAGCCAGCGAACCAAAGGTCAGATGTTTGGGGACACTGAAGATCGCATCCTCGGTAATGGAAAAAATAGTTGGGATAACCGCCACCCCCATGGCGATGCCGACCACCAGCGAGTTGCGCTGGTCATAGCCCATGCCCAACTCCTTATCCATCCATTGGCGCATATCGCCACTAAACAACACTGTCTCCAGCAGGGGGCTGATGCCAATCGAAAACCAGCCAATCAGAAAGACAACCGGGACCAGAATGGCCGCCTGCCAACCTTCGGGAACGCGATTCCGTATGTTCGCCGGCAGGTTGTGCCAACCCCAGGCAAACAAGATCACCCCAAAAGGTAATAACACGAGGACGCTGAAAACACCCGGCAGGTTTTGCTCTATACCCGGCGCCAGCCACAAACCGGCCAGGAAACCAAGAATCACGGTTGGCAACGCCTCCATGATCTCAATCGAAGGCTTTACATAGGCCCGCATCACCGGTGTCATAAAATAGGCGGTGTAGATTGCGCCCATGATGGCCAGCGGCACCGCAAACAACATGGCGTAAAATGCCGCTTTCAGCGTTCCGAACGCCAACGGCACCAGACTGTATTTGGGTTCAAAGTCATTACTGGCCGATGATGACTGCCAGGTGTAACCGGGCTGTTCATAACTCTCATACCAGACCTGCTGCCACAGGACACGCCAGGAAATCTCGGGGTGCTCATTTTCAATATGCCAGAACTGAAAATCTGTATTTTTCATTTCGGCCAACAGCGTGTCAGCACGCGGTGAAATCGTAATATGCGCAGGTGGCTCATCAGCCAGTTTTTTCTGCATGATAGTACGATCTGCGGTGGAATGGTGAACAGCAACTTCGCCCAACGCATTGGCTGTCACAAAACCCTTGCGACGTTGCTCGGTCACCAGATCAGTCACCGCGCTGCCCTTTGTCATGGCAAAGCTGCGAATACGCTTTAACCGAAACCCCTCTGCTTCACGCACCGGGAACCACTGTGTTGTCACCCCGGTACTGTCGCCTATCAGCAGGGAAATGCCGCCGGTCAAGAAACGCATGCGACTGATAGTAATGTTCTCGGTTACAACCCGTACCCGTTCGATAAATTTTGGCTCATCTGTCTCACTGATATCGATAACGGTAACATGGCCGCTCTGCTCCGCGACGTACAGAATATGTTGCTCATTATCCACCAGCAGCGATGCCGCCTTTTCTACCGCCGGCAATTTAACAATGGACTGCTCATAGCGCGGTTCCTCATCTTCATCAGACAGCATGGATTCCGCTTTCTGCAGTCTGACCATCAATAATCGCTTGTCTTGCGTCAGTGCAACAATCGTGTTTTTCTCGTCATCACTGCCCAAACTCACCTGCAGTAATGGTTCACCCCGGCGATCGACTGTGATGGGTTTATTACCCAGAGGAAACTCGATTTGCGGTGTGATCAACTGTTTGTCATCGGGGTAGGTTATCTTGTATGTATACCTGACCACCAAAGCCTTGCCATTATCCAAACCATAAACAACCTGTCCTTTTGAGAGCTGACCGTGGGCAAAACTTGTTGTACTGTTCTTTGCCGGGACCGGCAGACTTATATCCTGAATCACCTCGCCGGTTCGTGCTTTGAAAAACACCGCGTGCGCCTTGTCTGTAAACCGGACCGCCACTTCGTTCTGCTCTTCCACTGTAAAATGGAGTGTTTGTCCCGCGTTCCGTGCAGGCAATGGATAATCAGCCAGCTTGTGCATGCCGGCCGGTATAAACAGGGGAAAGACCACATAAAGCAAATAAAAGAAAATCAGGACAATCGCCACGATGACGCCGATCCCGCCAACGCCCATGCCAAAACCGGTCAACCAGTCTTTTATGTTGCGTGCGTTATATTGACCCTTCCGGGAGAGGGAGTTTGGAGCTGAATCGGATGAATTAGTCATGTCAGAATTCTAACCGTCAAATATGACAGAAATGTTACAGGCTCGGTCAAGGTTAAACCAGTCTCATCATCACCAGGCGGCAGTGTTGCTCTGGCTGCGTCATGATTTCTGTACCGCCGGGAAGTCGGTTCCAATATTCTCTTTTCATTCTGGTATGGATTTCGTACTCCGTCAAAGGCACTTGCATCAACAACAGAAAACCCCGCCAATGGCGGGGCTTGCTTCAACACCGGGCAAAACCTGTTTATTTCAGTTTGTCGAGTTGTTTGTTGACCATCTTGCTGTCGAGCGGGATATAACCATCCTTGATAACCACCTGCTGACCGGCCTTTGACAGGACCATTTTCACGAATTCCCGTTCCAGGGGAGACAGTGGCTGGTTCGGTTTCTTGTTGACATAGATGTACAGAAAACGACTCAATGGATACTTGCCTGAAGCCGCGTTTTCAGCTGTGGCGGCAACAAAAGGGGTTCCGGGTTTCTTGGTCAATGGTACGGCGCGTACACCAGAGGTCTTGTAACCGATGCCGGAATAACCAACACCATTAATCGAAGAAGAGACAGATTGCACAACTGAAGCGGAACCCGGTTGCTCGTTGACCGTGGTTTTAAAATCGCCCTTGCACAGTGCTTTCTTCTTGAAGTACCCATAGGTACCTGATACAGAGTTACGACCATAAATCTGGACGTTGCGACCGGCCCACGCACCCTTCAGACCGGCATCACCCCAACGGTTGATGTCTTTGTCAGCACCGCACTTGCGCGTGGAAGAGAATATGGCATCAACTTGCGGAATGGTCAGCCCCTTGATCGGGTTGTCTTTGTGGACATAGACCGCCAGTGCATCAATCGCGACAGGAATGGCCAGCGGTTTATATCCGTGTCTCTTTTCGAAAGCCTGTAATTCCTTGTCCTTCATTTTGCGGCTCATGGGTCCCAGATTGGACGTCCCTTCTGTCAAGGCAGGCGGTGCAGTGGAAGAACCGGCAGCCTGGATCTGAATGTTCACATTAGGATACAGGCGATTAAACTCTTCCGCCCACAAGGTCATCAGGTTGGCCAGGGTATCGGAACCAACGCTGGACAGGTTGCCAGACACACCACTGGTTTTTTTGTATACAGGTAAGTTTTCATCCGGCTTGGAGCCGGCCCAGGCAGTTGGGATTCCCATGGCAAGCACCAACAAGCCGATGACAGGTAAACGATTGTTCATTTTGTCTCTCCAGTAATATCTTTAAATTCGACGTGCTTAATCATTACTTCAAATTATGACGCGGTAATGAATGGTGTATGACACTTTTATTAAATCACACAATAATTCAGCGCTGTGTATACCTGCCCGGTTCGGTCCCGTGCAGGAACGCCTTGATTAATCGTTTATAACGCGCTCCGAGCCGGCCTTTTTAGTATCGGCAATCGTCCGTTCAGCAGAAAAACAGCAACGGAACGTGCTGCCTTTATTCAATTCACTGCTGATATTCAACGTCCCGTCATGCCGCTCCAGAATATGTTTCACAATGGCCAACCCCAGACCGGTGCCGCCGGATTCCCTGGAGCGATCCACATCGACCCGGTAAAACCGTTGTGTCAAATGGGGAATATGTTGAGGAGCAATACCCGCACCGGTATCCTGCACAGAAAACACCGCCTTGCCGTTGTCATTAAACCATTTGATCTCAATCTTGCCGGCGGCCGGGGTGTAGCGGATGGCATTACTGATCAAGTTGTTAAACAAACTGCTCAGTTCATCAAAATTACCCAGTAACTGTAAATCAGGCTCGACGCTGAAGTTAATCTGATGTTGTTTCTCACCGCTCAATAATCCCGCCGCTTCTTTCATGGCCGCCAACATCGCCGGGATATCGACAACATTGTTGGTAAACTTGACCGGTTCTGTCTCCAGTCTGGAGAGCGTTAGCAAATCGGTAACCAGTCGTTCCATACGGTCCACCTGATCCGCCATGGTGGTGAGCGGTTGTTGCAGATCATCGACACTCCGCCCCGACATACCCTGGATAGTCTCAAGATAACCTGACAAAACCGTAATGGGTGAGCGCAACTCATGGGAGACATTGGCCACAAACCGGCTGCGCATTTCTTCCAGTTTGTGTACATGGGTAATGTCCCGGCAAATCAGCAACTTTTGGCTGCTGCCGTAGGGTATCACCTGCACACTCAAGACATGTTCGACCCGGATTTGTGAAACAAGCTGGAGTTCATTCCCGAAATTATTTGCCATCAGGTATTTCAGAAATTCGGGATGACGGATCAAATTGGTGACAGGCTGCCCCACATCCCGGGGAAATGCGATGCTCAACATTCTTGCGGCGGCCGGATTGGCCCATTCGATTTTATTCCGTTTGGTGAGGATCACCATACCATCGGGCAGTGCTGCGGCAGCGTCCTGGAAACGCGTCAGCATATTGGTAAGATGCTGGCGGTTTCCCCTGCTCTCTTTTTGCATGAGATAAAGCTCATGGTAAAGCTCACCCCAAATTCCATGTGCATCCGGCAAATCCAGCTCATCACGTTTCAAAAACCAGCTGTGCAAGCGGAAAATATTTCGCAGAGTAATAATGATATAAATGATGAGAAAGACACTGACAAACAACATCGGCCAGCCAAATAACAAGCCCAGTGAGCCGGCGGCGATACCGGCCAGGATCAGTTGCCATACAAGTTGTTGATGCTGTGATTGCATTATCTTAATGCTGAAAACCGATAACCTGCGCCACGCACAGTCTGGATCAACCTGTCACACTCAAAGGGTTCCAGGGCCTTGCGAAGACGCCTTATATGCACATCAACAGTACGTTCTTCGACGTAGATGTTATCACCCCAAACATTATTCAGCACCTGTTCCCGACTGAAAACCCGCTCCGGGTTTTCCATGAAAAATTTTAATAATTTATACTCGGTCGGTCCCAATTCAATGGGTCGCCCCTTGCTGGATACGCGATGGGCGGAGGTATCCAGCTGCAAACCGGATAATTCGATAATCTCCTTTTCGACGGCATGGTTGCCGGTCCGTCTGAGAATGGCCCGGATGCGGGCCAGCAGTTCACGCGTGGAAAACGGCTTGGTCAGATAATCGTCCGCGCCGCTATCCAGCCCCCGGATCATATCGTCTTCCCCAACTCTTGCTGTCAGCATGATGATGGGGATATCCCGCCCCTCATCGCGCCGGCGCAGACTGCGGGCATAATCCACCCCGCTGATCCCCGGCATCATCCAGTCCAGCAGAATCACATCGGGTCGGATTTCTTTTATGATGCTGTCCGCCTTGTGGGCATCGGCGGCCTCCAGACACTGATAGCCTTCGCTGCTCAATGCCAGGCAAACCATCTCCCGGATTGCACGTTCATCATCGACAATCAGGATGCGCTTACCTGTTTGAAATTGTTCTGTCATGCTATTCATCACGGCTACATTTAAGCAGAGTAAAGTTACAGTTCTATGACAAGCTGTCATTATTGTAATTATCTGATTTCAATCAGGATTCAGATATATTAGCCAATTTCTGTCACAGACCGTAGCACTATCCTGCTTGCAGGTCACCCACCTTCCCCCTATTGTTAACATATGAGTGAACATATACGACACGCGGCCGTGGCCGGGATGTTTTATCCCGATCAGGAACTTGAATTGCGCCAAATGGTACAAGGCTATCTTAATCAGGCAACTCCTCTGGATGGCCCTGCCCCCAAGGCAATCATCGCCCCGCATGCCGGCTATATCTATTCCGGGCCGGTTGCCGCGTCCGCCTATATCAATTTGCTGAAGGTTGCCAAACAGATTCAGCGTGTTGTCCTGCTGGGTCCTGCGCATCGGGTCCCGGTACGCGGCATTGCCGCCAGCAGTGCCGGCAATTTTGCCACTCCGCTCGGGCTGGTGCCGATCGATATGGAAGCAGTCCGGATGATTTGTGAAATGCCCGGTGTAAGAATAGATGATGAGGCCCACATGCTGGAACACAGCCTCGAAGTCCACCTCCCTTTCCTGCAGGTGGTGCTGGACAAGTTCACGCTGGTGCCACTGCTGGTCGGACGGGCTTCCGCCGTCGATGTCGATTTGGTATTGAGCCGTCTCTGGAACGGTCCCGAAACCCTGCTGGTGATCAGCTCTGATCTGAGTCATTACCACGATTACAAAACGGCCCGTGAACTGGATAAAGCGACATCAGAAGCCATCGAAAAACTTGACTACGAACATATCAATTATGAAAACGCCTGTGGCCGCGATCCGGTCAACGGATTGTTACACTTCGCCAAGCGTTTTGGCTTACATGCCAAAACTATCGATTTGCGTAATTCCGGCGATACGGCCGGTCCCCATGACAAGGTCGTCGGTTATGGCGCCTATCTGTTCCACTAATAATGCATGAATGGTGCTATTGCACAGTTGATTGCCCATGCTGGAAGAAAAAAACAAAACATTGTTGCTCAAACTGGCTGCCGCCTCAGTAAAGTATGGTCTGGATCACCATCAACCCTTGCCCATTAACGTGGATGAATATCCGGATGAACTGCGGCAAAACGGCGCCGGCTTTGTCACTTTGCAAATTGATAATGAATTGCGCGGTTGTATCGGTACGCTGGAGGCCTATCAACCGCTGGTGGCTGATGTGGTACAAAATGCGTATGCGGCAGCATTTCGTGATCCCCGCTTCCCTGCCCTGCGTGCGGATGAATATGCACAGTTGCACTATCACATTTCGGTATTAAATCCACCGCAGCCAATGGAATTTGCCTCAGAAGCTGATCTGCTGGCTCAATTACGCCCACATATTGATGGCTTGATCCTGAGCGATGCCGGTCGACGAGGCACATTTTTACCATCGGTATGGGAGAGTCTGCCTCAACCTCGCGATTTTCTTACACACTTGAAGTTAAAAGCCGGTCTCAGCGCCGGTCACTGGTCCGATACCATCCATGTACAGCGCTACACGGTTGAAGATATCGAATAAGACGGGTTTTATTCCGCCGCTTCCGGCGGTTTCTCCGGCAAACAACTCTCGATAGTCTTGCTGCGGCAAGGTTTGCCGTCTGTCCAGATGGCGTGTGACATATTCGCGCCGGTGAAATCTACATCCTGCAATTTTGCACCTCGAAAATCGGCGTAGGTCAGATTGGCATCAAGGAAAGTGACACCTTTCAGCTCCGCCTTGCGATAACTGCCACCCTTGATATTTGAGCGCGCAAAACTGACATTGGTGATGACGGCATGATCAAATTCGATATATTGCAGGTTCGCCAGCATAAAGGATGAATTCACCACACGAGCTCCCTGTAAATAGGCTCCCATCAGGTTGGCACGGGTCAGATTGGATAAATTGATCCGCGCATCAGCCAGATCACAATGACTTAAATCGACACCCTGTGCAAACGGTGCGGTACATTTCTCACTGAAGGGGCTTTTCGATGGTGTTAACAGAATCATCAGGCTCACCACGACCACCACGGCGCCGACAAAGATCAAACTCGCCTTTGCCCCTCCGGATGTTCCCTGCCAGAAGGTATCAATCAACATTTCACGGGCGGCTCTGGAGATATAGTGGCTGAGTGTCTCACCCTGGCGCCGATCCGCCGCTTCGCGTTCCTCATCATTGCCATACCGACGTTCACGGCGCCGCTCATCAGCCCAGCGACGGGCGCTGTTCAAATCCGGAACCGCTTCCAGTTCCTGGCTCAGCTCGTCAATATCGTCGATTGGTTGCCAATCGGCCTGATTGGCACTGGCCTCATCCGTGACCTGAAACCGGCCCAACACCAGATATTGAACAACCTGGCCGGTGGGGAACGGTCCACTGACTTCACCTTCACGGCGGATATACCAGAGATGTGGTTGATTGGCTGCCATAACGCGAATATCGGCCTCCGACCCTATATATATAGATGTTGCATCCGATATTACTCATAACGGCAAAAAGTCTGAGTTCTGAATAAATTTTATCCCATGGATCTGAAAAATTTGACCGGCACACGCATTGACAAGGGACTCACCGACAGTGGTGTGGTCAAGCCTTCTGTTGCCTCCAGCGACCACCCGCCCGCCACACCGGTCCCGACCCAGCCTGCCCGCAACCTTCAGACCCTGCTCAATACACTGCAACTTGGTAAAGTTTTTGACGTGATCGTCGCCAAAGTGGAAGGGAATATGATGTTTTTGAGCATACCGGGTGCCCCGGCCGATACCCCCCTGCTGCAGGCCGAACTGGCCACACCGCTGCCGGTTGGGACCCGTCTGACCCTGCAACTCACCGGAGAAAGTACCAAGCCACAGCTCAAGGTGATAGCCAGTCCCAACAGCCCCCAGGACCCTATTTCCCGGGATTTACGCAGCAGCCTGCAACAACAGCAATCCCTGCCGCCCCTGCTGGCCAATTTGAATATCGTGGCCAGAAACCCGGCCAGGGTGGCCGCTTTGCCACAGGAAGTGCTGGAAGTCGGCCGTGAAGTGGTCCGACAACTGCCCGATTCACGCCAGATCAGCCAACCCCAGGGACTGAAACATGCCCTGCAACAGGCCGGTCCCTTTCTGGAAAATGCCCTGCTTAACAACACCGTGGCCACCGGTTCCAGACCGGAATTACGCCAACCCCTGCTCCCGCCGGGTCTCGCCAACCCCTTACCCGGCAACCTCTCTGCCCCGGCCGGGAAACCACCACTGCCTTTTGACAACGATGATGGAATACCGGTGGTTAAAGAGCCGCCTCCAACAGTCGCGCAAGCGATGCAGACGGTGGTTCAGGCCATGCAACGCCAACCCGTGCAGGATGTACGCGCCAATCTGTTGCGACTGGCTTTGTTACTGCGCATGTTCAATGACCAGAACCAATCGGCACAGAAAGCGCTCACCGAACAGGCAAACCAGTCCTTATTAAAAGAAGCGGCACAACCACCAGCGAAGACGACTCCGGGTTTATCACCATTGGCGGATACAACGACGGGGGCAACGAAATCCACGACAGGGTCCGCGCTTTCACAACCGAACGCCGTACGCACGGCCAATCCCGAATACAGCACCGCCGTACGCAGTCAAACCCCGCAGCCTCAGGCGCAGGCCGGTAACGCCAGTCTGATTAACCTGTTACAGCAGGACACAGCGATTGAAGAACTACTGGGTCAGGTGGAAGGCGTGCTGGCGCGGATTCATGTTCAGCAATTACAAACGGTCGCTGCCGAACAACAACACCGTCCCACCTGGGTGATCGAGCTGCCGGTACGCACCGAACAGGGAATTGATCTGTTTGATCTGCGTATCCAGCGTGAACATCAGAATCATGCCAACGATGATCCCAAAGCGCCCTGGACCGTCACCCTGGCCTTTGATCTGGATCGTATGGGACCGGTGCGCGTACAGGTAACCTTATATGGCGAAGATCGCATCAGTGCGAACATCTGGGCGGAACAACGGGCCACCAGTATTCTGTTCAATCACTATCTTGATTCACTCAAGAGTCGTTTAAAACAGGTTGGGCTGGAAGTGGGACAGATCAACTGCCGTTGCGGCAAACCCGATCAACCGGCGGCCGGTCATGAACCCCGTCTGGTGGATGAAAAAGTATGAGTGAAAATAACGAACTTGCCCATTCCACTATTGCCGTTGCCCTGCACTACGACGAAGTCAACGCACCCCGTGTTACCGCCAAGGGTCGCGGCACCACCGCCGAACAGATCCTGGCCATTGCCAAAGCACACAACATCCCGCTGGAAGAAAATCCTGCGCTGGTCGGTGTGTTATCGGAACTGGAACTGGGCACCGAAATTCCTGAAGCTCTGTATCTTGCCGTCGCTGAGGTAATTGCCTTTGCCTATATGGTGAGGGGCCGGTTCCCGAAGAACTGGAAACCGGAGTAAAAACAATATGCCGTGGTTAAAGCACATTGCCACGCTGTTCACTATGAGAACTATTTTTTGGCTTTTTTTACTTCCACGTCATACCCCTTCAATACACCATATGGTTCGTCCAGAGGATTTGTTTCATTCCCTTTGCCGACCAGCAACGCTCTTGATGTTATAACATTGCTATAGTTGACGATGGGCATACACGCAACCTGCTTGCCTGATTTATCCTTCCTATGTTCGTACCCGCCAAATATATTGAGCTTCACACACACATCAGCATCAAACCCCATCACAATAACATTGTCATGCTGAGACATAAACAGATCAAACTCCGGTTCATGCCCTCCCATATGCCCAAGGTCGACCCGAATATTTGTCAACTTCTGCATATTTATACAGTCAGCCAGTTCATCCCATAACATATGCCCACCTACCTGCAGGTTTAGAATATCCAGACCCTTATCAGTTGCCAGGGAAAGCACAGATTTCATATGTTCTTTAATAGAAACACCATCTACCAATGCATCAGCACCACTCTTCTTGTCACCCATATGAATAATTGCAACACCCGGCTTGTCTCCATCATCTACAGCTGAATATATATACTCTTCCACACTCATATTAAGCAATTTACTTTGGGCGTCAATGTATTCATTTTTATCCTGTTCCTTGTCCCTGGGAATAAATTGAACAACCTGATCCAGGTCTGCCGTTCCGACATTGATCTTGGGATCCAATATATCATTCACACTCATTTCGGATAGTGTTCTGGCTATTTCTTTAACAGGTGCATATGTATCACCCAAGGCATTGATCGCACTCAAACTCTTCTGCTTCTTCAACAATTCGTGTTTGTTTTGAACATCTTCATCCTTGCTTTTGTATTTATTAAACCCGACTGGTGCTTTTTTCATGATATAAATAGCGGCTTCGGAATACTTTATCGGCACTTCGCATCCCATCCAGTCATCATGCAAAATTGGATATGTTGCCTTGAGATACCAAAGCGCATTCAGGTATTTCAATTTCTTTTTATCAGGCATGGACTTGACAGCTTCAATCACCGCATTTTCATTTTTATCAGGCGCACTCAATAGTGGCAACAAAGTCTTCAACGAACTGCTTTTATCAGGAGTTTTTTTATTTGCCATGACACATCTCAGAATAAAACTGTCATAGTTTTTATAATACGGCGAATTATCCTTATTCTTGGCAGCGGTCATTACATTTGCTGGTACAGACATCGTCTCTCTCCTTGGATGATAAGTCGACTCGGCTTAATCGCCGAATTTATATATACGTTCATATAGTAAAGCTGTTATATACCTGAAATACTGAATTGACAGGGGTGGTTTTATACTAAGCATTAACGGCGCTATGAACAGTAGTCTTTAGTCTCTTCTGGCATATTGCGGGATGAGCAACAGGATTTTGCCGCTCTTTTCTGACAGACAAATTCTCAAAATAAACAATACTCTGGTCCTCTTCATACGGTATTCCCTGTCGACTGTAGCTACTGTAACCATCAAGTTAGTGAGCTTTCCCGTTAAAGAAAATATACCGCAGGACGATGAGATAACAGCTATAGGTTGGCTATGCGCTCTCGTCATCCTCAGCCGGCACACCAAATAAATTTACCGCTTATAGCACCACAAACAAACGGTACCAAGACAGGGAAGCAACTGATATGACTGAAGCAAATCCGCTTTTAACAAGCACAATTTCCTCGGCGAAATCCATTAATTTCAGGGAACTAATGGAAACACTGAATCCCGGTCTCGAAGCCGGGATCAATATCGGGGTCGGCAGTCTCACCGAGGCCTTTGACGAATTTCTGGATAAATTCTACTTCTGGCAAGGCAAAACCATCAAGCTCGATAATGTGCAAATGGGTGTTGATGAGTCCGGTCGCAGCCTGAGCTTTAGCGGCACGGCTTCTTACCTGAATATTCCCAACATGCCTGTCTCCGCATTGTTTACTACCGATGATGCCGGGCAGGTACAAGCGACCCTTAAATACAGCCTGATTAGCGAGGAACAAACAGCCTCATACTGGTGTTTTTCAAAATCCTTCCCCGACCTGCCTGCAGAATTCGACTACAGTGATGGCTCACATTTTAATGATATGCCTGCATTGGATAGACTGTTGTTTTACAAGGCCCATGTCATCGTTACCACTCATGCTCAGCAGGAAGGTGAATACCAGATCGAATTACAGGAAGGAATCAACTTCATCGGTGACATGAAACCCCTGGGCGCACTGGGTATCCTGGAAAATATTCTGCAACCGGTACCGGAGTTGACCATCTTCGGTCAACTCCACATACCCAAAGATTATAGCCAGGTGTTTCTGCCCCGGGCGTTGCAGGACCTGACGGCGGCAAGGGTCTACCCGTGGGAAGTGGCCGAAGAATTGCCCGGTATCCATCTGCAGGCTCGCCTGAATACGGAATTTACAGCCGGGAACGTAAAATTCCGGGATGCTGTATTCCGTATCTATTCACCATTAACAAGCGACTGGCTGACAAAAGGGGATATCTATCGGCCTGTCAATGCACTGACCGCCGGCCTCAATATCCCGTCAGCGGATATCAGCGTCGATGCGATAGCGTTTATAGAGAAAGGCCTGAATACCATCTCGGTGGAAACCCGTTTTGAGGGTGTTTCCCTGGGTAATCTTGCCCGATTGGCAGACCTGACGGGGAGTGAATCTCTCACGGCTCAACTCCCCGATACCATAGTCGACGCAGTGGAAAAACTGGAGCGACTGGAGTTGATGGATCTGGCCTTTAGCATCGTCTGGGGCAAACAGGGAATCTATCCCAGCTATGCCTCTATACAAATCGGCATGCCTGATCTCAACTGGCGGGTGTGGGGTGACCACCTGGCGGTAAACAGTATCGGCTGCCGTTTTTCAATCAGCGATCCCCTTACCGAACCGGAGTTCGATATTAACTTGTGGGGTAAAACCGAAATTGAGGGAGTACCGGTTACCATCAAGACCGCCTCGCGCAACGGCTTCGTGCTCATGGCCATGCTGGAAGAGAAACAGACCATCCCGCTAAAGCAGTTAATTGAAAGCCACCTGCCACAAGTACCGCCTCCGGCCAACCTGACTGTTAATAATCTGTTCGTGGCGATTGCACCCAAACAGTTTTATATGATGAGCTGCGCCCTGGCGGAAAAACCGGCCGGCTGGAAGATCAAACTTGGTCCGACTGAACTGTCCTTCAGTAACCTGCGTATGGACCTCACCAAGTTTCATGGTGGTGATACCAGCGGTCAAATCCGCGGTGAGATTGCCTTCGACAGGAACATCACTCTCAATGCTGTCTACACCATGCCGGGTGACTTTGTCGTACAAACCGAGATTAAGGAGATCAGTTTTCAGCAACTGACGAAAAAATTCAGTGATACACCGTTGGCCCTGCCGAGTGATTTTGATCTCACACTGAAGAATTCCTCCATCCTGATCAAAAAGGATAACAGCGGCTATCTATTCCAGACGGCAACCACCATCGACAAGTTCGGCATCGTCGCCTTTGAGGCGCGCAAGGTAAACGGACAAAAGTTCGGCGTGGCGGCCGGTGTGAGTCTCACGGCCAGGCCATCACAGTTGCCCGGTCTCGGTGCGTTAAAGCCATTGGAAAAGGTTGTCGCCCTGCAGGACCTGCTGTTGATCGTGGCAAGCTATGACGCCAATGATTTTCGTTTTCCCGATATGGCGGCCTTTAGCAACCCGGCCCTCACCAATCACAACATGCCCATGCCGAAACAGGCCAATGGCATACAGGCCGGCCTGAATCTCTATGCCAAATGGAAGATCAACAACAGCGATAAACAGCAAAAGTTATTGCAAACCCTGCTCGGTTTGAATCCCGAAATGGCGATCACCCTGCAGGTGGGTAAACAACCGCAAAATGATTCACGGTTGTTTGTCAGTCACAGCACACGAATAGATGGCAAATGGCCGTTGAACTGTCAATTTGGTTTTGCCATGAACAAGGGCACGCCGGAAATTTTCCTGGCTGGTCAACTACTGGTCAATATCCAGAAAAAACCCTGTCGTTTTGATATTGCCATGAGTATGGTGAAAAGCGGCGCCTTCTTCGCCGGCACCATGCAGGGCACCATCAAGGTCGAAAGCATTCAGTTGAGTAATCTGGCCCTGGTCGTGGGGATCAATTGGGGCGGCATACCCAGCCTTGGCGTAGCGGCTTCCATCAACAGCAAGGCCTTCAGCAGTTCCGTGGCCTTCTTTTTCGACTCCACGGATCCTTCACGCAGTATCCTGGCCGGTTCGGTGAGCGATCTCAGTCTGCAGGATATCGCCACTACCATCGCCGGCAGCAAGAGCCTGCCCAAAGAACTGACCTCCGTGCTGGGCAAGTTTAAAATCCAGGGCAGATTGTTGTTCAAGATGCCGGCCCGAGTTGCTGCCTTGCTGGACGCCAGCGATATCGCCGCTGTCTCGCAGGCCTTTAATCAACATGGCAAGACCCGTATCCCGTCAGACGTGAATCGCATCCTGCTGGTGATCAACCAGCCGGGCAACTTATGGCATATCACCGACATGCAAAATGAGATGCGCAACTACCAGGTGAGAAAGGATCAAAAAACCGGTCAGTTGTTTGTCTATGTGAACTCACAACTCTATTGTGCCCCGCAACACTCGCAGATCGGCACACTGGAATTCCAGCAGGGTTTTTATCTCAACGGCACACTGAACATCCTTGGACTGCAATCCACCACCACCGTCGAGGTCAGCACCAACAAGGGTATCGCCTTTGAGTCATATCTCAACAAGCCGCTGGTATTGGGCAATGAAAACGTCTTCAAACTGAGTGACATGAAAGGCAAGAATGGGCCGCGTGTATCCATGTCGACCTTCAGTCAACCCAACAAAGCAGAACAGATGTTCCGCAAACCCCACCTCTATATGGATGGACAGGTCAGGTTGTTGGGCCTGAAAAGTGAATGTCTGGTACAAATTACACAAAACGGTGCAATCTTCCACTTTGCACAAAATGCACAGGCAAAGTTCAGTATCCCGGCTTTCTCCGGCAAGAGTCTGTTTGCCTTTAGCGTGGACGGTAAAATTGATGCCAAACAAGGCGCCGATATCACCACCGCGGTCAAACTGGAGTTACAAGGCAAGATATCTCCCGGCAAGCTGGTGAAGATGCCCAAGGGCACGCCACTCACCGCTATCAATAAAATGGGCAGTATTACGCTGCGTGAAAAGCTGGCCGGCAGTGTCCGCATCAAGGTCACCGGCAAACAGATCTCCGCCAGTTTCACCACCAGGGTAAAACTGGAGGGATTGCCGGCAATAAAAATCAATACAAAACTCAATGTCAAAACCGGTCAATTGATCGACCTGGGTGAAATCGTCTGTAAAGAGATCGAAAAAGAGGTGAAGAAGATTGTCACCGATGTCACCAAATGGGCAAAATGGGCCGAGCAAGGCATCATTCAAGGCGTCAAGGGTGTGGAACAGGTCGGTGAAGTCATGGTCGATGTGTTCGGCAAATCGCCCGAGGCCGCCGTCAAGGCCCTCAAGGATATTGGTAAAGGGGTTGAAGATGTGGGCAAGGTGTTAAACAAGGTCTACAAGGTCAATCCGAAAGATGCCGAGAAATTCCTCCGCAAAAGTTTCAAGATCAGCGACAAGGATCTGAAGAAAGTTTTGAAAGGTGCCGGTTACGCCGCCAGGGAAGTGGATAAATTCTTCGACGATGCGGGCAAGGAAATCGGCAAGGGCGCAAAAAAGGTCGGTAAGGAGATCAGCAAGGGTGCGAAAAAAGTCGGTAAATTCTTTGGTTTATAAACGGCATTGCCGTTATGACGCCAGGTAAGTGGATAAATTTTTCGACGATGCCGGTAAGGAAATCAGCAAGGGAGTCGGCAAGGAGATTGGCAAGGCAGCCAGGAGGCACAAGTTCTGGTAAAGCAATATTGTGCCAACCGGAACACACGGGATGGGCAGGATGTCCCATCCCCTGTTTATTTCAAATCAGCGGAACATTCTGCGTTGGCGGTTTTCAGAGCGCCATAAGCCGATCAATACTGCAAGACCGAGTACGACCCAAACTGCTACCCAAACGATTTCCGGTATATAGGTCAATTTGGCCAGTGCGGCCCCGTCGCCGATGCTTTGCCCGTCAAGCAGATGAAACGGTGAACGAATGGCATTCATCAATACATATATTCCAATAAACTCTTCAACCCGATTAAATACTTGGCTGAATCGTTTGGCGGCTGCCAGATAGAACAACAGAACCAGTATGCCAAGGATCAACATGGTGATGAGGTCACCTGCATAAAAGATGATGGTGAGGAGAATGGCGATCACCAGTAATGTGGAAATAATGGTGGAACTGCGTCCCAGTGAACGAGCCGACAGGTACATCAATGCCCCCGACAGGATGGCCCCCGCATAACCGGCAAAGGATGTCAGGCCGTGCCAACCACCGGCGTATTCACAATAACCGGAACCATCTATGCGAATCACAATCTCCCGGATATGGCCACCGGTGAATACCGCTGTCAGTCCATGACTGATCTCGTGAAAATAGGTTTCGATCCAGTTAAAAGGCCAACTGAGAAATGGTACAGCTGAAATAACCAAAGCTGAGATAATGTAAACAAGCAGTCGTTTTTGGCTGTCCATGTTGTGCTATACCCCCCTGTTTGTTCCCTGACCTGACTGAACTGATCCGGCAATGCAGTATGACACACTAACTGTCTAATGGCAGCGCCGATCTGCCTGCTTATTTTATAGCAGGATGATCCACCAGCAACAACAGGATAATGACAAACAGTATCAGGGAGAGTCCCTTCCAGAACAAAACCGGGTTGCGTTCAATTAACGGGGGACGGGTCTTGTTGAGAAAGGCCTGATTGGGATGACGCAGATCATGAATGAATTCCGATATCTCAGCATAACGCTGAGCGGGGTTGGGATGTACCGCCTTGCAGATCGCATCATCAACCCAGGCCGGGATACTGCGCTCGCCATCGCGTAACGGCTGATAGCGTAACTGACGCTGGGCGGAGCGGCTGGTTGCCCGCGCCACCGCCGGGCCATACGGCAATTTACCCGAGAGCATTTGATAGACAATGGCGCCAAGGGAATACTGATCCGAACGAGTGCTACCGGTTTCGCCAAGAAAATACTCCGGTGCAGAGTATTGTGCCGTGCCGAGAACAGCCTGTTGATCCGGCATGGTATTGATTTCACTTAATCCCGCCACCCGGGTGGAACCGAAATCAATCAATCTGACGGTGCCATTCCGATCGATCATGATATTGTCGGGTCGCAGGTCCTGGTGCAGCATCTCCTGTCGATGCAATGCACGCAGACCGGCGGCGATCTGTTCACTGAGGGTACGTACGGTTTCCAAATCGGGCTGGGAATTATCTCGCATCCATTGCCCCAGTGACTGTCCCTCAATATATTCCATGGCAATATATAAATAGTTGCGCTTGCGTGTATGCTGACAGGGTTTAACCACATGCGCATTATTGATACGCCTGGCCACCCACTCTTCCATCAGAAACCGTTCCAGTGCGGCGGCATCACTGCGCAGGTCAACAGCCGGAATCTTTAACACCACCTGCTCACCGCTTTCCTTGTCCTCGGCCAAATAGATATGGCTGCGATGACTCATATGCAGCTCACGCAAGATCTCATAGCCGTCAAACTGCATCCGGGGGCGAAGTTCAGGCGGAAAAGGCAAGGTATTCAGTTGTTGCACCACTTCATTGGCACTGTGTGGTGGCAGAGTATCGATCCTGACGATCTGAATTGTCAGGTTATCGTTACTGCCGCGCTGCAGTGCCTCGGCAATAATCAACTCTGCAGCCTGGTCCAGATTGTCCCGGTTTTTCTGAATCGCTCCGGTGACAAACTTTTCGTCCGTGAATTCATACACACCGTCCGTGGCCAGAATAAAAATGTCGCCCTGCTCCAGGGACACTGCCCGATAATCGATATCAATCTGCTCCCGCATACCAAGAGCGCGCCGCAAATAACTCTTGCCCTCCGGCACCCAGAGACAGTGATCTTCAGTCAACTGTTCCAGATGTCTGTCCTGAACGCGATAGACCCGGGTGTCACCCACATGGAAAATGTGTGCTGTGTTGGATTTAACCACCAGAGTACTAAAGGTGCAGACATAGCCCTTCTCCAGCGTATAACGGAACCGGCTGTTGCGGGTCTGGGAATAGAGCCAGGAATTGGTTGCAGTCAGCACGCGCTGTACCGAGGTCTTCACTGTCCAGGATTCCGACGTGGAATAATAGTCTTCCAAAAAACCTTTGATGGATGCCTCACTGGCAAATTGGCTGACCTCGCTGCTGCTGATACCGTCGGCCAGTGCAATAACAATCCCCTTGGCGCTGAGTTGCGGCTCATGTGGCATCCGGGCCGCGTGGAAATCCTGATTGATTGCCTTGCGTCCCTTATCGCTGTACTGACCGATTGATATAGAGAGTTGTTGCGTCATAAAACAAGCATATCAGCCCATGTCGGGCTGATATACTTTTTCCATACAGATATCCTTACTTACCCAGTACACGTTGTGGACTGGTTCTGACATGGGTGTAGTACAAGGGCAAGGCAACAAACACAAATCCACCCACCAGATTACCGATTGCGGTGGGAATTTCATTCCACAACAAATATTCGACAAAGGTGAAGTTACCGCCCATGATGATGGAGAAGGGGAACAGGAACATGTTAACGATGGAATGCTCAAAACCCATGAAAAAGAACAGCATGATGGGCATCCACATGGCCATCATCTTGCCGCTGGCGGAAGTTGAAATCATCGCACCTACCACACCCATGGAGACCATCCAGTTACATAACATGCCGCGAATAAAGATGGTCATCCAGCCATCAAAGCCGTGTGCCTTGTAACCCAGTACCCGGGACTCGCCAATGGCGCTCACCTTCTTGGCGATTGCGCCGCCATCCACGTTATAACCATAAGTGAGAATAAAAGACATCATAAAAGCCACGGCCAGGGCACCGGCAAAGTTACCCACAAACACCAGTCCCCAATTACGCATTACCTGACCAAACGTTACACCCGGCCGCTTGTCGATCAAGGCCAGGGGCACCAGAGTGAAGACACCGGTTAACAGGTCAAACTTCATGAGGTAAAGCATAATAAATCCGACCGGAAATAATATTGACCCCACTAACAAAGAACCTGTTTTGGTGGCAACGGTAATGGCAAATACAGCAGCCAGGGCCAATATCGCACCGGCCATAAAGGCGCGTATCAGCGTATCCTTGGTTGACATGTAGACCTTGGACTCGCCGGAATCGACCATCTTTGAGACAAACTCGGTAGGCTCTAAATACGACATAACACTCCCTCTTGAATAAATAATTGTGCCAACATTGCTTTAAGCGTTAACACCCTTACAGCAACTAGCGTGCCGGCCCGAAATCGGCCGATTTTCCACGTCTTGCGCTGTTATTCCGCGTTATTTTTCACCAGCATGGTGCGTGGAGAGGTCAGGATGACCTTTTTATGCCCCGTTTGGGTGCCTGATGGATAATCTTATGGTGTTGTATGAAATAAAGAAAAAGTGGATATAATCACTTTCGTGTGGAAATGCACCATAAACAAGAACTTTTCTTTGTTCTATGAGACGAGCGAAACATAACCCTCACCCCATTCTCCTTGTCGATTGATAACGCAGAACCCGCCGTGCCGCAGAGAACACAGCGTTTTGAAATAGATCAGAAACATGACGCAAAGTCGCAAAGCCGCGAAGGACACAAAGAATATATTTGTTCGGTTTATATCGCAGAGCAGTAGAGAACACAGCGTTTTGAAATAGATCAGAAGCATAACGCAAAGACGCAGAGATAAAATAATCTCCACTCCTTGCCGGTCCTGGCAGTATGTGTACCCGGATTGATACCAGACAGGCGTCGGATTACGCTGTGCTAATCCAACCTGCTCACTGCTTCAAACAAGAAATTCATCGCAACTCTGTTTCAGCCGATTGGGTGTCCTTTGCTTTGGTGAAACATTAGAACACCGAATTACACCCTAAATGACCAGGGTGGAAAGCGGCGGGCATTCCGGTAAACGTTTGAGACGCATCTGGTTCCCACGCAGAGCATGAGAACCGGACGGGTTAACTTTATCGTACTTCTAGCTTGCCTTGTCCAGCTTGTGCATCAAGCGGATCAATTCCGCTTCACTCTCACTGATACCGCAGACATCGACAATTTCGGTGGTGTTTGATCCGCTCTGTATCATTTGAATGGCCTGTTCGTAAGGCTGATTGGCGGGGTCATAGATGTCGATCTGGTCCTGGCGCTCGGTCAACCGGCGCTGGCGGCGTTCGATTTCCAGCACCCGTTCACCAACACCGATGGCGGCGGCGGTGATCGCACGCAGATCACGTTGCAGGTTTTTGATATCGCGCAGTTTGCCGTTTAATTGGCGGCGACTGCGAATCAAGAGCAGGGCGGCAAACAGCATCACACAAGTACTGACGGCCAGACTGAAGCCGGGATGATGGATAGTCTGTTGCAAGGTGCTGAGAAGAAGTTCCGGTTTGGCAAAAGCAAGTTGTTCGAGAATCTGATTCATTATGCATACTCGTCTATGTGGAGTTGATCATCATCGTCATCTGTGTCGGGCTTTTGATCTTGCTGTTGCGGTTGACGTTTTGGAGGCTGCTTGCGCTCCCCCACTTTCCCAGACGGTTGGGTTGCCGGCGTGGGCCATACCGGCCCCAGTGGATTGATGTTATTGACATTTGCCATTGTTCATCGCAGTTACCACTCACCTACATACTGGCAACCTCCTCCCATTCTTCGTCCGTCAACAGGCGTTCCACATCAACAAGGATGAGCAGTTCATTGTCCTTGTTGCAGACGCCCTGGATATAACGCGAACTCTCCTCGCTGCCGATATTCGGCGCACTTTCGATTTCTGAACTTCTGAGCAGGACCACTTCCGCCACACTGTCCACCAGGATCCCGACCACTTGATCATTGTCGGCCTCGAGGATGACGATACGGCTGGAATCGTCGGTGTCCTTTTCATCTAATCCAAAGCGCTTGCGCGAGTCGATGACCGTCACGACATTACCACGGAGATTAATGATGCCCAGAACATAGTTCGGTGCACCGGGTACCGGGGCAATGTCACTGACCCGCAGGACTTCTTGCACCTGCATTACCTGAATGCCGTATTTCTCATTATCAAGAAAAAAAGTCACCCATTGGGTAATGGGATCTTTGGCAGCATCTGTGGCTTCGCTCATGCATTGGCTCCTGTCAGATAGTCAACACTGTTCGCAACGTCGTCAAAAACCCGTCATTCAACACAGTCGATAAATAACCTTGCATATTCCATACCAGCATTCAGGAATGATGATAGGAAGATTCTCAGTCTTGTTTAGCGGCCTCCAGCAGCAGAACTAGACCCCGTGTATCAATTAAAGCGCACATGAGTTCGATAGAGGTTCCGGCCAGCCATTGGCGGCGGGTACGGGCGGTATGCCAGCGGATATTCTCCGGCTGGAGGGTGATCAGTTCATGGACGGAATCACAGGCCAGACCCCATTGGCCCTCCTGGATGAGGACGATGCGACTGATGCGCTCCGCCGGTTTACTGCCCACCAGATCCTCGAGCATGGTGGGGGGCAGGACAAGTTGGGCCATATCCATCACCGGGACAGACTTGCCGTTATATTGATAGGTACCCAGTTGTGCACCTGGCATGCCGGGCTGTCGGTCGATACCTTTCCATTCCACCACGCCGGTCAGTTCGGACAGCGGCAGGGCCAGGGAAAGCTCGCCCACCTTGAAAAGCATGGCCTGAAACGGTCCATTGGCCCAGTCAGGAATAATGGCGTCCGGTTGCTGCGGCAAGCTCGGTTTGCCGCCGGGAGGGGGGGTGATGGCGGTTTCCATCGGCGGCGTTTTCACTACGCCATCGTGTAACTTCCCGGCATCCTCAGACGACGCTGGTGTTGCCGGCGCGGCAATCGTTTTTTCATCAACAGCTGTCGCCTGTTCTGCCTCCTCTCCATCCGGTACATCCTTCAGCAGGGAATCCAGGTAGAGGGAAATGGCTTCACTTTGCAGGGCAAGATTGGATTGGCTCATGTGTTATTCACCAGATGGAGTCGGGGGATGGGGCCGTTTTGCAGCTCGCGCAGCAGACCGGCATAGGCCAGGGAACCGTGGGATTTCCCGGCCAGATGGGAAAGCGGCATACCGCGTTTGCTGGCCTCACGAAAACGGGTGTCGATGGGGATCATGCCGCTAAAGACATCATCACCATGCTGATCCCGCAACAATTTCAGGCTTTCCTGTGCGGCCCGGGTCCGTCGATCAAACATGGTCGGCACAATGGTGAAACGGAGAGGCTCCGGTCGTGATTTGTTAATCATCCCCAGGGTGTGCATCATGCGCTCCAGCCCTTTGAGGGCCAGGAATTCGGTTTGCACCGGCAGGATCAGGTGTTCGCAGGCCGCCAGGGCATTGACCAGCAGGATACCCAACAGCGGCGGGCAGTCGATCAGAACATCGTCATATTCATCCTGCAGCTGTTTCAGGGTTCGCATGATGACCAACCCCTTGCCTTCACGGGTGCCCAGTTGTCGATCCAGGGTGGCCAGCGCGGTCGATGCCGGCAGCAGGCTGATCTCCTTCACGCGGGTCGGCAGAATGATGGTACGGGCGGTTTTTCCCAGATCGGGACTTGCAGCCTGAAACAGCAAGTAGGCGCTCTTTTCCAGTGTGTCCGGATCTTGACCGAAATAAGCGGTCATGGAGCCATGTGGATCCAGGTCGACCAGCAAGACACGCCGTCCTTGCAGGGCCAGGTGTCCTGCCAGGTTAACGGTTGTGGTGGTCTTGCCGACCCCTCCTTTCTGATTTGCTACTGCCCAAACTTTCAATGCTCTCTCCGCTGACTGCCCATCCCCAAAATGAAAGCATACTTTGTGCCATACGCGCCTATTTCAGTATTAATATTATGGTCTATGGCGGATCCGTGCGCCTCTTAGAAGATTTGTTCATTTTTTGCCCAATGTCCAGTATGCGACGCACATTTTGGCTGCCCAGGATCACGATCACCACACGGCGGTTGTTGCGCCGCCCTTTATTCGTTTTGTTGCTCTCCTTGGGGCGATATTCACCATAGCCAATCGCGGTCATGCGCTCCGGTTCCACACCATTCTTGCTGAACAGATGGACCACACTGGCCGCCCGAGAGGCGGAGAGCTCCCAATTGGAGGGGAAGACCCGGGTGTTGATGGGCTGGTTATCGGTATGCCCTTCCACCTGGATCGGGTTGGGCAGCGGTTTGAGGACCCTGGCCAAAGATACCAGTGGTTCACTGGCATCGTTCTCCAGTTCAGCACTGCCCACATCAAACAATATGCTGGTGTTAATCTCGATCTGTACCCAGTATTGATTGTGGTCCACGGTGATGAGTTTTTGGTCCACCAGTGGTTTGAGGCTGTTGATCACCTGATCGGCAATCTTCGCCATCTGTTTTTTATCCTGCAGTTTTTTATCCGGCTTTGGCGGATTATCAGGATCAATCTCGTCATCGTTACGGGGTTTCCTGATCTGGACCAGGGTTTTCGGTTCCTTGCCGACCTGAATGGGATCTTTGGACTTCTCCTGTTGCTTGAAGGTCTTGTCCAGTGTATCGGCCAGCACCCGGTACTTGCCTTCATTTACGGATGAGATGGCATACATCACCACAAAAAAGGCAAACATCAGAGTAATGAAATCGGCGTACGACACCATCCAGCGGCCGAGGTCATCCTTATCCTGATCTTTAGAAGCGCGGCGAGCCATGGCATGTCACCTCTTAGTGGACAAAGCTCAGCAAGCGGGTTTCTACATTCCGCGGATTTTCACCTTCTGCAATCGAGACGATCCCTTCCAGCACCAGTTCACGATGATAAACATAATGGTGGATATAGGTTTTCAGTTTATTGGCGATAGGCAGAAAAACCAGATTGGCGGCCCCGACACCGTATATCGTCGCCACAAAGGCCACGGCGATACCGTCTCCCAACCGTGAAGGGTCAGTCAGATTCCCCATCACCTGGATCAAGCCCAGCACCGCGCCGATAATGCCAATGGTCGGACTGTAACCGCCCATGCTCTCAAACACCCGGGCACAGGAAAGCTCGTAGCGTTCCCGGTTATTGATTTCAAGGTCAAGAATATTGCGAATATTTTCCGGCGTGCTGCCGTCGACCAGCAACTGCAACCCCTTCTCGGTAAAGGCATCCAGTGCGTCGTCCTCGATATTTTCCAGTCCCAGCAACCCCTCACGCCGTGCGCGCTGACTCCAGGAGACAATCTTTTCGATGGTCTCTTTGTTATGCAAACGCGGCGGAAAAAACACCCAGATCATCATGGCCATGGCATGTAAAAACATACGAATCGGTGTTTGTACCATCACGGCGCCCAATGTCCCGCCGAGCACGATCAAGGCAGCCGGACCATTGATCAGTGTGCTGATTTGCCCACCTTCCAGATATTGCCCGAGCAGGATGGCCGCCACACCGACCGCCAGCCCAAGCATACTGAGAAAATCAATACTTATATTTTTGAAACGATACATTTTCCGATCTCATCCAGATGCAGTACTTTGTCAGCCAAGCCGGCATCCACAATTGCCGCCGGCATGCCATAGACAACACAACTCTCTTCATTTTGAGCCCATATCTTCGATCCATACCCTTTCAGGACCCGTGCGCCTTCACGCCCGTCAGCGCCCATTCCGGTCATAATCACAGCGAGCGTTTCACCGGGGAAAACACCGGCAATTGATGTAAAGGTAATATCCACAGATGGTTTATACGTTTGTGATGCTTCCCCCTGGACAATTTTTACTACAGGGTTGTCCCGTGTCCCGGTTAACTGCATTTGCATCCCGCCCGGCGCCAGCAGTGCCAAACCGGGTTTCAACAGATCACCATCCGCTGCTTCTTTTACTGAAATTGCGCATTGTTGATTCAAGCGCTCGGCAAATGTCGGGGTAAATGTCGCCGGCATGTGCTGGATTAACAAAATCGGCAAGGGAAAATCGCCGGGGAGTTTGGTTAATACATTTTGCAGTGCCACCGGACCACCCGTGGATGTCCCGATCGCCACCAGTTTGATCTTGCCCCCACGGGGTGCATCAGCAGGTGGTGTTGGAATGGCTAAAGTTTTCTCTGCCGGTGGCGCCGGGCGTGGCGCAACCGCAGCTCTGGCAGCCGATTTGTCTGCCGCCGGACGGGCCGTGGTTACAGCTGGTTTACGTGCTGCAGGTTTGCCACCCAGCGCCCTGACTCGCTGGCAAAGCAGCATGCGAGCTTCATCAATATCCTTGGCGATATCCTGAAAACGTTTGGGCAAAAAATCGACGGCGCCTGCTTCCAGCGCTTCCAGTGTCGAGGTTGCACCCTCCGTGGTCAGCGATGAAAACATAATGATCTGGGTCGGGTGTTCCGCCATGATACGGTGAGTGGCTTCAATGCCGTCCATCACCGGCATTTCGATATCCATGGTAATGACATCGGGTTTGAGCTGCTTGTTGAGTTCAATGGCTTCCTTGCCGTCATTTGCATAACCGATCACTTCCAGTAACGGATCGGCATTGATCATTTCACCGACGCGACGACGAAAAAATCCGGAATCATCAACAACCAGGACTTTTATGGACATACATACCGCCTTTCACCCGTTTCACATTGGAATCCCTTGTTTATTATTGTCATATATCAGTGTTCCATCGTGGATACAGTGATCAGGCAGCATGTCTTGCATAGGAAAGAAGTAACCCGGGTACATCGAGAATAATGGCAATACCGCCGTCACCGGTGATGGTGGCGCCGGCCAGTCCGCGCGTACCATGCAAGAGCGCACCGAGCGGTTTGATCACCACTTCTTCCTGCCCAATGAGTTCATCAACAACAAAACCGACTTTCTGGTTGCCGACATGCACCACAACCACATGACCTTCTTTCGGCAACTCTGCATTGGCCAGACCTTTTACCAGCCAGCGACTCAGATAAAACAACGGCAGGGTGCGACCGCGCACCACCACACATAATTGGCCATCCACCACGTTGGTGCGGGTCAGATCCAGATGGAAGATTTCATTCACATTCACCAGCGGCAGTGCAAACAACTGTTCCTGCAACTGCACCATCAGAGTCGGCATGATCGCCAGCGTCAGGGGCAGCTTGATCAACAGCTTGCTGCCCACACCCAGTTGTGAATCGATATCGACTGTACCGTTCAATTGGGTAATACGAGTCTTGACCACATCCATGCCCACACCGCGACCGGAGATATCGGATATCTCTTCCTTGGTGGAAAAACCGGGTGCAAAGATCAGATTATACGCGTCACGATCATCCATCCTGGCAGCCGCATCGGCATCCATCAGTCCTTTTGACACTGCAATCTGGCGTAACTTGTTCGGGTCCATGCCTTTGCCGTCATCGGCAATGGTTAACAAAATATGGTCACCTTCCTGTTCCGCCTTCAGTTCTACCAAACCTTCACGCGGCTTGCCGACCTTTTCCCGGTCATCCGGCATTTCAATACCATGGTCGACGGCATTTCGCACCAGATGCACCAGTGGATCGGCCAGCGCATCCACCAGGTTCTTGTCCAGGTCGGTATCTTCACCGACCATCTCCAGCTTGATTTCTTTTTTCAGACTGCGGGCCAGATCGCGTACCACACGCGGGAAACGGCCAAAAACTTTTTTGATCGGTTGCATGCGGGTCTTCATCACCGACATCTGTAAATCGGTGGTGACCAGATCGAGATTGGAGACCGCTTTGATCATCTCCTCATCGCCGAGTGCCGCCCCCAGCCGGTCAATGCGGTTACGTACCAGCACCAGTTCGCCAACCATGTTCATAATGTCATCCAGCCGTTTGGTGTCGACACGAACAGTGGTTTCCGCCTGGGAGGCTGCAGATTTTTCTTTTGGTGCAGCAGATGCACCGATAGCAGGCCTGGCGGATTTTTGTGGTGCTTCAGCCACCGCCTCTTCAGCGTCTTCAGGTTCATCAACAGCAACCGGCTTGCTTGCCGCCACTACCGGCGCAACGGGTTTTTCAGTCACCGCTGCCTTGGCTTTTGCGACAGCCGGTGCTTTGCCCTTGCCGTGCAAGTCATCCAGTAATTTGTCGAATTCTTCTTCAGAAATCTCATCATCGGCGGGAGCCGTTGCTGCAGCCGGTTTTACTTCTGCACCGGCACCACCGCCTAGAGTTGGTCCTTTGCCCTTGCCGTGGATATTGTCCAGCAGTTTGTCGAATTCTTCTTCGGTAATCTCATCGCTTGCCGGTGCTGTTGTCACTGCATTGGCAACAACAGATGGACCTTTGCCCTTGCCATGCAATTTATCGAGAATATTTTCGAATTCATTATCAGTGATATCCCCATCCTCGACTGCCGGTGTCGTACTGTTTACCGCCGGCCCTTTGCCCTTGCCGTGCAAGTCATCCAGCAGTTGATCAAATTCCTCTTCGGAAATATCATCACCACCACCGACCGCAGCCGGTGTTTCTGGTGGCAGGGCGGGGATGTTTGCCGAATCGGGATTCTGCAACGCATCCAGCAGGTTCTGAAATTCATCATCAGTGATATTCAAACCGGCGCCATGCTCAACAACCGGTTGTTCATTGGCGGGTGCGACAGGTTCGGCCTCGGCAACCTGTTCAATAACCGGCTCAGGTTCCGGTTCAGGTGCGGGTTTGGGCTGTGGTGCTGCTGCCGCTGCCTGACCGCGGATGATACGCTCCAGCGAGGCCAGCAGTTCGGGATCGACCGGCTCCGGCTCTTCACCGGCACGTAACCGATCGAACTGATCATTGAGAACATCAAGAACCGGCAAGACGGTATCCATCAATTCTGCATTGACTTCACGTTCACCGTTGCGTAACAGATTGAAAACGTCTTCGGAACGGTGGCATACCGCCACCATGGGTTCAATGCTCAGGAATCCGGCACCACCCTTGATGGTATGGAAACCGCGAAACACCGCATTGAGCAAATCCGCATCATCCGGACTGTGTTCCAGATCAACGAGCTGCTCGTTCAGGAGTTCGAGAATCTCTCCGGCTTCAACGAGAAAGTCCTGTAAAAGTTCTTCATCCACAATTGCTTTCCCAATCAGACCATGCGTTAAAATCCAAGACTGGACAGAAGTTCATCAACTTCGTCTTGCCCTGAAACCACGCCTTGATCCACACCGGGTACAGCAGGTCCCTGTGGTGATGTATCATGGACCGGTTTCTTCACATCAGGCAGATCCTTGGCGGCTGAAGAACCGGTCAGTTTGATGAGATTCACCAGATTGGATTCGACATCTTCCACCAGATCGATAACGCGCTTGATAATCTGGCTGGTGAGGTCCTGGAAGTCCTGCGCCAACAGGATATTGCTCAAATGTGTGCGCAAGACGGTGACTTCTTCAGTATTGTCTTCCAGAAATTTGTCTATGCTTGCACTCAGTTCACGAAATTCATTCACGTCCATATCACGCTTGATAAAGCGCTTCCAGCTCTCATTCAGTGTGCGGGAGTTTTTACTCATACCATCACACAACGGGATGGATTTTTCGACTGATGTCAGTGTTTTATTCGCCGCATCATCAGTCAGTTCAATGACATAGCGCAGGCGCGAGCGTGCATCCGGAATATCATCTTTGGCAAGATTGATGATTTCATTATCCATGCCAAAGGCCGAGATGGAGTCATGCAATTCACGAGTCAGCTTGCCCATCTCCTGGTAGAGTTCTGTTTCTCTGATTCGCGCCAGTTCTTCCAGTACCTCACGGGCGCCCTGCTCATCTCCTCTTTCCATACAGGCCAGCAAGTCTTTGGCCCGGGCAATATTGTCCTCGTTAATAAGCTGATTTTCGTCCAGCATTACAGGAACCCTTTTTATGCGTTGATTCGCTCAAATATTTTGTCGATCTTTTCCTTGAGAGTCCCTGCTGTAAATGGTTTGACGATATAACCGTTAACACCGGCTTCAGCTGCTTCTACAATCTGCTCACGTTTCTGTTCGGCAGTCACCATCAAAACCGGCAAACTGTTCAGCTTGTCATCTGCCCGAACATTCTTCAATAACTCGATACCTGTCATACCCGGCATGTTCCAATCGGTAATCAGAAAGTCGAAACCGCCTTTCTTCAGGATGGGTAAAGCAGTATTACCATCATCAGCTTCACTGATGTTGGTAAAACCCAAGTCATTGAGCAGGTTTTTTATAATTCGCCTCATGGTGGAAAAATCATCCACGACGAGGATTTTCATGTTCATATCCACGACTTGCCTCCGTTAGGGTGCCAGGAATGTTGCCGTCAAGACAGCACTGTCCTCTACCATTTCAGTCCATGGTTCGGACAATTCTCTTTCAAACAATATCGGCGTAGGGGGAAAAATGTTTAACTATCACTGCCTAATCGGTGCCCCAATCTGGCCTGTAAACGGATTACCGCCTGACTGTGGATTTGGCTGACCCGCGACTCACTGACACCCATAACAGCACCAATTTCTCTCAGGTTTAATTCTTCATCATAGTAAAGCGCCATCACCAGACGCTCACGTTCCGGCAGGGTGGCAATGGCATCAGACAGAAGTTGTTGCATATCTTCGCGCTGCAAGCCATCAAGAATACCGGGGGCATTGTCCGACATGGTTTCCAGAATGGATTCATCACCGATACCCAGGTCTTCAAAACTCAGGACTTTGTGGTAACTGTTATCCTGCAGTATCTTGTAGTAATCCTGCAGTGACATTTCGAGAGATTCGGCAATTTCGGTATCACGGGCATCACGCCCCACTTCATTTTCAATCTCTCGCACCGCTTCAGCCACCATCCGCGCCTTGCGATGCACGGAGCGTGGCGCCCAGTCATTTTTACGTATCTCATCCAGCATGGCGCCGCGAATGCGGATACCGGCATAGGTTTCGAAGCTCGCGCCCTGACATTCGTCATAATTACGCGCCGCTTCCAGCAGGCCGATCATGCCGGCCTGAACCAGATCTTCCAGTTGTACACTGGCCGGCAGACGATTTATCAGATGACAGGCGATTCGCTTGACCAAAGAAGCATGTTTTTCCACCATCTGGTCATGTGATTTGGGTTGGGTTGCCGCATACATCGCAAGGCCATTCATGGCATAACCTCCGCATTTGTCTGTTGAGTGCCGTGAATCAATCGTTCCACAAAAAATTCCAGATGACCGCCCGCACCTTGCGGTATCGGCCATTTCATGGCCTTGTCAGCCAGGCTCTTAAATGCCATGGAAGCCTTGCTGCGTGGAAACGCTTCATACACACCGCGTTGTTTTTTAATCGCTTTCAGGACATATTCATCATAAGGAATATGCCCTGCATAACTGAGTGCCACATCAAGAAAGCGATCAGTTACCTTAACTATCTTTTCATACACTTCCCTGCCTTCCTGGGCAGATCGGGCCATATTGCTCAGGATGTGAAACCGGCTCACGCCATAATCACGATTCAGCAGCTTAATTAAAGCATACGCATCGGTGATTGACGCGGGTTCGTCACAAATTACAACAATGATCTCCTGTGCCGCCCGGGTAAAACTGATCACGCTGTCCGAAATACCGGCTGCCGTATCAACCACCAGTACATCAATGTTCATGCTCAGCTCACTAAAAGCGCGTATCAAACCGGCATGCTGCACCGGCGTCATTTGCGCCATGTCCTTGAAACCGGATGAGGCCGGCACGATTTTGATATTGCCCGGCCCATCAAGAATAATCTCTTCCAGAGTCAATCGACCTTCTATCACGTCCAGCAAGGTGTGTTTCGGATAGAGTCCCAGCAACACATCCACGTTCGCCAGACCCAGATCAGCGTCCATCAGCATCACATCTTTACCTGCCGCTGACATGGCCATGGCCAAATTGACTGAAACATTGGTTTTGCCCACACCGCCCTTGCCGCCGGTCACTGCCACTACCTGGACCGGATGTGGATTCAATGCCCGGCGCAAACCGGAGTCCTGCTTACTGTGTTGTCCACTAGCCATGCGCATGCGCCACCATTCCACCCAAATTCAGGGCGATCTGGTCATCGCGAGACGCACCCCCCATGTTTTGCATAATCGAGACACAGCGTGTCACCAAATTATGCGCCCGTGCCGGATGAATATCCTCAGGGACCTTCTGGCCATCGTTGAAATAGGCAACCGGCAGCTTGTTCTCTATGGCTACCGACAGTGCACCACCCAGACTGGTCGTTTCATCCACCTTGGTGAGAATACAACCGGTAAGCGCATAGCCATTAAATGCCCTGGTGACATCCGTTAAGACACCACGTTGACTGTTGGTGGCCATTACCAAATAGGTTTGCACTGCTTTTCCCCCATGTCTCAGTCGGATCAACTCACGGGTCAATTCCATGTCGCGTTGATTCATGCCGGCGGTATCGATCAGGATCAGATCCTTGTCACGAAACTTGTTAAACGCATCGGTAATGCTTTCCACGTCACTGGCGATACACAACGGCGCACCCATAATACGCGCATAACTTTTAAGTTGTTCGTGCGCCCCAACACGATAATTATCGGTCGAGATGAGGCCGACTTTACCTTTACCATGTCGCAGGATGTAGCGGGCCGCCAGTTTGGCGATGGTGGTTGTTTTCCCTACTCCTGTTGCACCTACCAGTGCAACGATGCCGCCCTTGTCAATAATTCGGTCGTCAACCGTTTCGATACGATGGGCCAGATTACCCAGCGCCAGTCGCCAGTTGTGTTCAAAATCGTCTTCTTCTTTCACGGCTTCGGCGATCTGTCGGGCCAGCCCGGGACTTAATCCCAGCGCAATGAGGCGCTGCAACAGGCGCGCACGTGCCGGATGAAACTGGGTTTCATTGCCCCAGGCCAGGCCGGAGAGTTGATTCAGCAACAGACCGCGCAAAGATTTCAATTCACTGCGCATCTCGGTGATGGCGGGTTCGTCCTGTTTATAGGATGACTTGCCCGCACGTTTGGTTTTATTGACAGCCGCTGCGGCTTCTTTATTGATGGTTGGTTCGGGAATGTAGCGACCCAGTTTAATGTCGTTCCAGATCTCTTCACGTGATGCAGCAGGTTCCGCTGTCGCGACTGCCGGTTCGTTTTTGGCAACGCTGACACCGGAAAACAGTGACTCGTCATAATCCACGGCAGCCACGATCTCGATACCGCCCTCCACCCTTTTGTTGGATAGAATCACGGCATCCGGTCCGAGTGTTTCCCGTACCTTGAGAATCGTCCTGCGCATATCTGCGGCAAAAAATCGTTTTATCTTCATATCCGCCTCATCAATACATGCCTGTCACGGCAATATCTTGCCACTCTGATCTGTTATCCAACCGGTGCGGCCTGTCCGACCGTAGCTACGATCCGGATCTGACGATCACTGGGTATCTCGTTGTATGACAACACGTACATGGAGCTGATTGTGTGTCTGACAAAACGAGACAACATGGTTCGTAACGCGGCGGGGACCAACAGAATCGCAGGTTGCCCGGACTGTTCTTGTGCCCTGGCACTCTCCTGCAAGGCTTCATGCAGGCGCTCCGCGAGACTCGGCTCTACCCCGCCACCGACACCATCGGCTGAGTGAAGTGTTTGATGCAACAACTGTTCCAGTTCCGGTGCGAGAGTTATCACCGGCAATTCTGCCGTCATGCCATTGATTTGCTGGATAATTGAGCGGGCCAGCGCCACCCGGACGGCGGCCAGCAAGATGTCAGGGTCTTGACTGCGGCTGCCGTGTTCCGCCAATGTTTCGGCAATCGTGCGGATATCACGTACCGAAACCCCTTCTTCCAGCAAGCCTTGCAGTACCTTGACCACAATACCCAGCGCCAATGTTTCCGGAACGAGATTTTCCACCAGCTTGGGCGCAGTTTTGGCCAGTTGATCGAGAATATGTTGCACCTCTTCATGACCCAGCAGCTCATGGGCGTGTGATTGGATCAACTGACTGAGATGGGTGGCAATAACGGTATTCGCATCCACCACGGTATACCCCAGCGTTTGGGCATTATCCCGTTGTTGCGGGTCGATCCAGATCGCATCAAGGCCGAAGGCCGGATCTGTAGTGGCAATCCCTTCCAGATCACCAAACACGGTACCGGGGTTAATGGCCAATTCACGATCCGGATAGACATCGGCTTCACCCACGCTGACACCCATCAGGGTAATCCGATATCCGGTGGGAGAGAGATCCAGATTGTCACGGATATGCACCGCCGGAATAAGAAAACCCAGTTCCTGCGAAAGCTTTTTACGCACACCTTTAATGCGCCCCATCAACTGACCACCCTGTTCCTTGTCCACCATGGGGATCAGGCGATATCCCACTTCCAGCCCAATCGCATCCACCGGTCCCACATCATCCCAGGTCAGGTCTCGCACTTCAGGCTGTTTCTGTTGTTGCGCGGTGCGAATCGCCTCGCGTTTCACCACCTGTTGTTGATTGCGATAAATAAGCCAGGCGCCGCCGATACAAAACAGCGCCAGCGACAGGAAGGCAATATTGGGCATCCCCGGTATCACACCCATGAATAAAAGAATGACGCCGGTGACGGCCAGCGAGCGGGGATTGCCAAATAACTGCTTCAGGACTTGCTCACCCATGTTTTGCTTGGAGGAGACACGGGTAATGATGATACCTGCCGCCGTAGAAAGTAACAGTGCGGGGATCTGTGCCACCAAACCATCACCGATGGTGAGCAAGGTGTAATAACGGGCGGCGTCAGCAAAACTCAGATCATGTTGAAATAAACCAATGGCCAGACCACCGATAATATTAATCAACAGGATCAGGATACCGGCAACCGCATCACCGCGTACAAATTTACTCGCACCGTCCATGGAACCATAGAATTCGGCCTCATCGGATATCTCTTTGCGACGTGTGCGAGCCTGATCCTGATCAATCAAACCCGCATTCAGATCAGCATCGATGGCCATCTGCTTGCCGGGCATGGCATCCAGGGTAAACCGGGCACTTACCTCTGAGATACGTGTCGCACCCTTGGTGATTACCACAAAATTGATGATCACCAGGATCATGAAGACCACCAGCCCCACGGCATAGTTACCGCCGATCACGAATTCACCAAAGGCCTTGATCACCTGTCCGGCTGCATCGGTACCGCTATGGCCTTCAAGCAAGACGATACGGGTAGAGGCCACATTCAAGGCCAGACGCAGTAACGTGGTAATCAGCAAAACAGTGGGAAACAGGGCAAAATCCAGCGGTCGCAAGGTGTATACCGTGACCAGCAGGATCACCAGTGCCAGCGAGATATTGAAACTGAACAATACATCAAGTACAAACGGCGCCAACGGCACGACAATCATCGCCATCATCATTAACATCAGGATGGGCGCACCCAATCCGGAGCGGGTAACGAACCGCAATCTTTCCAACGCTACACTTTGCTCAGCCATAAAACCTCTCCTGCATTAAAACTGCATATCATCGGGTATGGATAAATTATTCATTTTGATATCACTGCGCTGTTTCCAGCTGCGGGCCCGCCGCTTCAACTGGAAGACATACGCCAACACTTGCGCTACGGCCAGATAGAGTCCGGCCGGAATTTCCTGGTTCAATGAGGTGGTATAGTGCAAGGCTCGCGCCAACGGCGGTGCTGTGACAATGGGAATGTTATGTTCAGAAGCAATAGATCGGATACGGAATGCGATAATATCCACGCCTTTGGCGATCACGACCGGCGCATTCATGCGCTCCGGATCGTATTTCAGGGCAACCGAATAGTGTTCCGGGTTGGTGACAATCACATCGGCCTTGGGTACATCCGCCATCATGCGCTGCTGGGCGATATCACGCTGCATACGCCGTACACGGGCGCGCACTTCAGGACTGCCTTCCGTATCCTTGTTCTCGTCCTTGACCTCCTGATTGGTCATCTTCAGTTGTTGCTGGTAATCCCAAATCTGGAATGGCACATCCACCGCTGCGATCAGGATCATGGTGGAGGCTATCGCAATAAATCCCCAAATCAATAACTGGGCGGTATGGACCAGCCCCTGCTTGACCGGTTCATCACTCAGATTCAGATAATGATCGGCCTGGCTATAAAGAAAAATCACGGCAACTATGCCAATGATCAAAAACTTGACCAGGGCTTTCAGCAATTCAACCAGTCCGCGCAGTGCAAATACCCGTTTCATGCCTTTGATCGGATCGAGCTTTTCCCACTTGAAGGCAATCGCCTCGGTGCTGAAATTAAACCCACCGCTCAAAGCCAGTGGTCCGGCAACGGCAGCAAGTGTCACTATGATAAAAAACGGCAACAGCAGGTACAGGGCATCAAATATCGCCTGCTTGAATAACAGGGTCATGGCGTTGGGATCAAAGGCATTGGCCCTGCTGACATTCAAATAGGTTTGCACCAGTTCCGCCATACCGGAGGCCAGTCCCGGTCCCAGGAACCACAGCGCCAGGCCGGACAACATCAACATCAATGTTGTGTTCAATTCCCTTGAGTGTGGAATCTGGCCGCGCTCACGCGCCTGTTGCAGACGTCGTGGGCTGGCCTCCTGAGTGCGTTCCTGGCCGGTATCTTCCGCCATCACGGCCCCCCTGTACGTAACAGTTGTTGCACCAAATGGTAGGTTTGGTTAAACAACTCGGTTGAATTGGGAATAACGCTGGGCAAAGTAACCAGGATCACGGCAAAACCGATGGTCATGGTGATGGGAAACCCAATGGCAAAAATATTCAGTTGCGGCGCAGCGCGGGTCATAATACCAAAGGCAATATTCACCAGCAGCAGTGAAGCAATGGCCGGCAAAGCCAGACTCAATGCCCCGGAAAAGATGATCGACGCCCAACCCAGCAGCTGCCAGATATCCTTAGGTTTCAAGCCTTCCACACCAATCGGCATACTGCGAAAACTGTCGGCAATTATTTCAATTAACAGCAGATGACCGTTCAGCAGTAAAAACACCAGCAAAACCATCAACACATAGAACTGGCTGAGCACCGGTGCCTGAGTGCCGTTTTGTGGATCAACCATCACGGCAAAACCCAACCCCATTTGCATGGCTACCGTCTGGCCGCCGGTAATCACCGCACTGATCACCAATTGAAAGGCAAAACCCATGACAATGCCGATCAATAATTGCTGCGCAACTACCAGCATACCGAGCGGGCTGAAGGCATCCACTGCAAGTGTCTGGGGTGCAATCACCGGCACCACGACGGCGGTAATCGCCAGTGTGATGATCAATCGAATTCGTACCGGGATGGGTTTGGAGCCAAACACCGGTGCAGTCATGACCATGCCGCCGATACGGATCAACGGCCAGATGTAGGCCCCGACCCAGGCAGTAATTTCGGCACCGGTAATGATCATGTGTGCTATCCGATCAGGTATGGAATATCCATGATCAGACGTTGCGTGTATTCCAGCATGTAACGCAGCATCCAGGGACCGGCCACCATCAATGTCACCAGTGTCACGATCAGTTTGGGAATAAAACTCAGGGTCATTTCATTGATTTGGGTTGCGGCCTGGAACATGCTGACCAGCAAGCCGACAATCAGGGCAGGGATCAGGACAATCATGATCAGAATCAGGATCACTTCCAGCGCATGCTGAAACAGAGTCAGGACACTTTCAGGCGTCATGGTATATTTCTCCTAGACATAAAAGCTTGAGGCGAGAGTACCCATCACAATATTCCAGCCATCGACAAGAACGAACAGCATGATCTTGAACGGCAGGGAGATAATCATTGGTGACAACATCATCATACCCATGGACATCAGCACACTGGAGACCACCAGATCGATAATCAAAAACGGAATAAACAACAGGAAGCCGATTTGAAAGGCGGTTTTCAATTCACTGGTGACAAAGGCAGGCACCAGAATAGTCATGGGTACATGCTCAGGTGATTCAATCGCTTTATTGCCCGCGATTCGCGCAAACATACTGATGTCCGCTTCCCGGGTCTGACCCAGCATAAACTTTTTCAGGGGTTGCCCTGCCTTATCCAGAGCCGTTTGCAGACTCATCTTCTCTTCCAGATACGGTGTAACCGCATCCTGATAGATACGATCAAACACCGGCGCCATGATGAAGAAGGTTAAGAACAGAGACAGTCCAATCAGGGTCTGTGAGGACGGCGCCTGCATCAAGCCGATCGCCTGGCGCAGGATCGACAGGACAATAATGATACGGGTAAATGAGGTCATCATCATTAACGCTGCGGGCAGCAGCGTTAACATGGTCATCAAAAACAGAACTTGTATGGTGATGCTGTAGTTCTGGCTGCCACCGGGTCCTGGTTTAACGGTAATGGCGGGCAGACCGGTCTGCGCCAGTACTGCATCAAACGGAAATATCATCACCAGCAAGGCGCAAAAAAATACTGCGTATTTATACCGCATCAGCGCACCTTTCCCTGCAGCACGCTGTTCAAGCGTTCCGCAAAGCCCGGTGTTTTCATCTGCGGTGCAGTAACGGTTAACGGTTTATCCAGGACATGCAGCGTGCGGATTTGTCCGGGTGCAAGTCCCACCAGAAGTTGAGTATCTCCCACCTGCAGCAAAACCACTCGCTCGCGCTGACCGAGAGACAAACCACCGAGGATTTTTAATCCACCCTGACCTAACGGGTGAATGTTACCCATCCGGCGCACCAACCAGGCCATACCGAAAATCACGCCCAGCACCAGGGCCAGACCGAGGAACATCTGCAGATAATCGAAAAAGCCAATAGGATCAGACGCCAGTGATCGGGGCGTAGCCTGTCCGGCGGCATCACCGACGGCCAACGCCGCAACCGGCAAGCAAACGACTGACAGCAAACAGATTTTTATCCAGACATGCCGCATCATTTTAGTTTCTTCACTCGTTCAACCGGACTGATAACATCGGTCAGACGGATACCGAATTTTTCGTTAACCACCACCACTTCACCATGGGCGATCAGTGTGCCGTTAACCAATACATCCAGTGGTTCACCGGCCAGTCGATCCAGCTCGATTACCGAACCCTGGTTCAGCTGCAACAGGTTACGAATACTGATCTTGGTCTGGCCGATCTCCATGGACACCGTCACCGGTACATCAAGGATGACATCCAGGTTGACGTCTTCACTGCCGCCGCGCCGGGCATTATCCTCCAGATTTTGCAAACCGGCCGGTTGTATGTCATCACCGCCTGCACCGGCCTCCTCCATGGCTTCCGCCCAGTTATCCATCACTTCCTGATCATTTTCTGTTGTGTCACTCATCGCTTCTCTCCGGCTTCAATCAGCGCCCGCGTTGCTTCATTCGGGTTTATGGGTTTCTCTATCCGCTCAACGATTTTGATGGCGGTCATATCGTTGGACTCACCGTAAATCCCCCGATAGATAGGTATATCTTCAGCCCGCACCACTACCGTTTCCGGCATGTTGATTGGAATAATGTCACCTTCCTTGATCTTCAATAACTGGCGCATAGTCAGTCTGACTTCAGTAAGTTGTGAACTGAGCGCGATCTCCGCGTCTTTGAAATCCTCACGCAATGCCACCGCCCAGCGGTCGTCCTTGTCCACGCGATCACTTTGCACGCCTGCATCCAGCAGTTCACGGATGGGTTCCAGCATGGCGTACGGCATTACCACCTGGAACTGGCCCCCCCCCCCATCCAGCTCCACATGAAAGGAGCTGACGACAACCACTTCAGTCGGGCTTACAATGGTTGCAAATTCCGGATTGAGCTCCATGTTCAGGAACTCAAATTGCACCGGTATCACCGGTCGCCATGCTTCGGTCAGATCATCGAAGGCATAGTTCAGCACCAGTGACACAATGCGTTGTTCCGTTGCGGTCAGGTCGCGTCCTTCAATTTTGGCGTGACGACCGGTACCACCGAAAAAATTATCCACAATGATAAACACCAGCTTTGGATCGAACACGCACAGGGCCGAACCCCGCAAGGGATGAATCCTGACGATGTTCAAACTGGTAGGAACAAACAGGCTGTGAATGTATTCGGAGAATTTAACCATCTGTACACCACCCACAGAAATTTCAGCGGAGCGGCGCAACATGTTAAACATACTCACGCGGAAGTAACGTGCAAATCGTTCATTGATCATTTCCAGGGTCGGCATACGACCGCGCACGATGCGGTCCTGACTGGCAAAGTCAAACGTCCTGACCACGCCGTCATGCTGGGTGATTTCCGAATGGGTGGAAACGTCCCCGCTGTCTACGCCATGCAGCAGGGCATCAATTTCATCTTGTGATAAAAGGTCGTTGGCTGACATGGAGCACCCTTATTGCATAATAAAATCGGTAAAGTAGACCGCTTCAATACTGTTCGCATTGGGATTCGGACTGATAACAATGGTACGTAACTTGTCCAATATCGCCTTGCGCAGTTTTTCCTTGCCGTCACGGGTGCGCAATTCACTGTATTGCTGGTTGCTGAGCAGAATCACGATCTCATGCCGAATGCGTGGCAGGTTTGCAGTCGCCACATCGATATATTGCTGATAGTGCGACATGATCGTGATGGTGATCTGCATATAATTCACCGGCTGGCCGTCACTGAAATTGACAATAAACTCGGGACCGAGCGGCAAATAGAAGGCCTCCTTGATTTGCTCAGCCTCTTCCTTGTCCCCGTCTTTGTCTTTCTTCTTGTCGCCAAATGCCCCGGTAAAATAAAGCGTACCGCCAATCGACCCGCCGATAAGAATCAGGGCGAGCAGGATCAGCACGATCATCTTTTTTGGGCCGGCTTTTTTACCGTCGGCATCCAAATCGAGTTCTTCTGGTGGCATGGGCCGTTACCTGCGTCGTGGATATCATTAATGATTAAAATATAGTCATTTAGATAGCAAAACGTGTGCCACCCGTATGACAGGCAGGTTTACTTGGATTTCAGGCAGTTAGCGCCGCTATTTGACGCTATGTCGGGGGTTTGACGATGCGACAGGCGTCAAATCCCATCGCAATACGTCAAGAGTGTGACGGTATCCCGCTCAGGGGAGTCTGATAAAGTGCTCGCGGTAGTATTGTAATTCCCGGATCGAATCACGGACATCATCCATGGCCAGGTGGCTGCTTTGCTTGTCAAAGCCCTGATAGACCTTCGGCGCCCAACGACGCGCCAGTTCTTTCAGGCTGCTCACATCCAGATTGCGGTAATGGAAAAAGTCTTCCAGTGCCGGCATACAGCGCGCCAGAAAACGCCGGTCCTGACAAATACTGTTGCCACACATGGGCGAAGCATTGGCCGGCACATATTCACGCAGAAAGGCCAGAGTTTGCTGTTCCGCGTCAGACTCGGTAATGGTACTGGTCCGCACGCGCTCGGTAAGACCGGACTGTCCGTGTTGTTTGGTGTTCCACTCATCCATTCCGGCCATGACTTCATCGGGTTGATGGATGGCCAGCATGGGTCCTTCGGCAAGGATATTCAGATTGGCATCGGTGACGATGGTGGCGATTTCGATGATTCGATCATTTTGTGTGTCCAGACCGGTCATTTCCAAATCGATCCAGACAAGATTATTTGCATCCTGGGGCATTTCACTACTCTTTTACTATCATTATTAAACTTGCCTTGCATTCTAGCAGAGGCTAACCTGAGTTCCCATGACGCACAGAGACAGAGGTCTATCCGATTCATGCAAGCAGTAACCATTATCTTTTTAGTGGCTTTAAGCCTGGCATTTCTTCTCCAGTTCTGGCTGGACCAACGGCAGATTCAGCATGTCAGATCGCATCGTCCTGAAGTCCCCGCCGACTTTGCAGATCGTATCAGCCTGGAAGAGCACCAAAAGGCCGCTGACTACACGATTGATCGCACCCGCTTTGGTCTGGTGGACCAGATTGCGGGGGTGGTGATATTACTGCTGTGGACCCTGGCCGGTGGTCTTGAACTGCTGGATCAGGCCTGGCGGACCATGCAGCTTGGCGAGATACAAACCGGGGTGGCCGTGATGCTCAGCTTTATGTTGATCTCGAGCCTGATCGATCTGCCGTTTGCCGCCTATCGGACCTTTGTCATTGAACAGCGTTATGGTTTCAACAAAATGACCATGGGTCTGTTTATCAGTGATCTCTTCAAACAATCCTTGCTGACGATGCTCATCGGCATACCGTTGTTATGGCTGGTGTTATGGCTGATGGGCGCAATGGGTGAACTCTGGTGGATCTATGTCTGGGCAGTGTGGATTGGTTTTGTACTCTTAATGATGTGGGCCTATCCCGCCTTCATCGCGCCGTTCTTTAACAAGTTTTCGCCACTGGAAAATCAGGATTTGCGCGAACGCATCGAACAACTGTTGAACCGCTGTGGTTTTACCAGCAACGGGATCTTCATCATGGACGGTTCGCGTCGTTCCAGTCACGGTAATGCCTATTTCACCGGTCTGGGTCGTAACAAGCGCATCGTTTTTTTCGATACCCTGATCGAATCTCTGGAGCCGGAAGAAACTGAAGCTGTACTGGCCCACGAACTGGGTCATTTCAAACGCAAGCATATTCAGAAGCGGATCATCTCCATGGCCTTGATCAGTCTGACCGGTCTGGCCATCCTTGGCTGGCTCATGCAACTCGAGAGCTTTTTCACCGGACTGGGTGTCTCCCATTCATCGCAATACATCGGCCTGTTATTATTCATGATGGTTTCACCGCTGTTCAGCATCTACCTGCAACCGCTGTTTGCCTATTTCAGCCGCAAGCATGAATTTGAAGCCGATGCCTACGCGGCACAACAGAGTGATGCCAACAAGTTGATTCAGGCCCTGGTCAAACTGTATCGTGAAAACGCCAGTACCCTGACACCGGATCCACTCTATTCCGCCTTCCACGATTCACACCCGCCGGCACCGGTCCGAATTGCGCATCTGAATGCTCAGCACAGTTGAAAAGTATGCGTAAAAGCATTGCATTGTTCTTCCTCTGTCTGCCCTGTTTGCCCGGCACTGTCCATGCGGCGGATATTCAATTAGGCAAGGAATTGCATCAGGAGAATTGTACTGACTGTCATATTTCCATGATGGGCGGGGATGGCAGCCGGATATATACACGCGAAGATCGCCGCATCGACTCCCGTACAGGACTGGAAAATCAGGTACGTCGATGCAAGACCAGTCTGGGCACAGACTGGCCCGAAAACCAAATCAATGCAGTGGTGGAGTTTCTGGATCAACGTTATTACCACTTCTCCCGCGAATGAGCCAGGCACTTGTCAACAGACATTGCGTCCCCTGTCACAGGGACACGGTTCCCTATGATGCGACAAAAACCAGTGAGCTGCTTGCCCCGTTACACGGTTGGCGCTATATCGATAATGCCATCGAATGTGAATTCCACTTCCCGGATTATTACCGGACCATGGCCTTTGTCAATGCCGTTGCCTGGCTTGCTCACCAGGAAGATCATCATCCGCAGCTGACCGTGTTTTATCAGCGCTGCATCGTCAGGTATCATACCCATTCAATCGGCGGCGTATCAGACAATGATCTGATCTGTGCCGCAAAAATCAACATGCTCATTGAATCAAAACCATAAATTTTCCACCGATGTCCAAACGCAGACTCAGCAAACGCCAGCAGACGCGTATCCGTGAACAACAGGATAAGCATCTCGCGCAGGCCAAACAGGCGCATACCCCGGATATGGCGGACAGCAACGGCATGGAGGGAACAGTGGTGGCCAATTTTGGTGTAACTGTGCAGGTGGAAGACAATGCGGGCAATTCCATCTCATGCAATGTCCGTCAGAACATGGAGACGCTGGTCTGTGGTGATCATGTCATCTGGCAGCAGGCAGATGAGCAAAATGGTATTGTTGTGGCACTGGTGCCGCGCAACAACTTTCTGGCCAGACCGGATCGCCGCGGCAAGGCCAGAGTCATCGCTGCCAACATCGATCAGATCCTTATCGTCAGTGCCGCCAGACCGGCCATGAATACCCGCTTGATCGATCGCTATCTGGTTGCCGCGGAAACCGCCGGTATCATCCCTGTCATTGTCTTTAACAAGATTGACTTGCCCGATGCAGAGGCGCTGGCGGCCTTTCAAGCCGATCTGCTTATCTATACCGAAATCGGTTATCAGGTGGTCTTCACCAGCGCCAAACAACATCAGGGACTGGCGGAAATACAACAGGTCCTGAATCATAAAACCAGTGTTGTGGTCGGCCAATCGGGTGTCGGTAAATCCTCTCTGCTCAACTGCCTGCTGCCCGAAGCACCCGCCCTGGTCGGTGATGTCTCCGACAGCTCCAACAAAGGCCGTCACACCACCACACTGGCACAGCTCTACCACCTGCCCAGTGGCGGCCGGCTGATCGATTCACCGGGGGTGCGTGAATTTGGTCTGTGGGAAGTCAGTGAAGAACAGGCGGCATCCGGCTTTATCGAGTTTCGCCCCTGGCTGGGACGTTGCCAATTTCGTGATTGTCGGCACGGAGATGAACCGGGCTGCGCCATACGACATGCTGTTGAATCAGGCGAAATTCACCCGCAACGCTGGGACAGTTATAAACGTATCCTGGAATCCCTGGCTGAATAGTATTACTTGCCGGTAAGTTTGTCTTTTAATTCTGCCGGCGGGATACCGCCCTTGCCCTCATGAATCTTGATCGCCTCCTGTGCCTTTTTGTTCAGCACAATGATACTGATCCGGCGATTGATGGGATCATAGGGTTTATCCTTCAGAAACAGCACTGAATCCGCCAGACCAACCACCTGGGTGATCTTCTTCGGGCTGGTACCCCACTTAATCAACTCGCGACGCGCCGCATTGGCCCGGTCGGCGGACAGCTCCCAGTTGGTATATCGCACCTTGCCCGCATAATCTTCATCATAGTATTCGCGGAAATAGTTCTTCGGGAAAGGCTTGGCATCAGTATGACCGCTGATGGCGATATTGTTGGGCACCGTGTTAATGATGGCGGACAACTCGCGCAGGATCTGGCTCGTATAGGATTTAAGCTGGGTTCCGCCCAACGCGAACATGGGTCGATTTTTTTTATCCACAATCTGTATTCGCAGACCCTGTGGGGTAATATCGATCAACATTTGGTCCTTGAAGGGTTTGAGCGCCTGGCTTTTTTCCACGGCCTTGTGCAGGGTCTCCTGCAGATCCTCAAAGCGTTTGTTTTCATCAATCGCCTTGACCACCACTTTGGCCGGTTTCTGTTCCGGCTGTTTCTTGTTTGATTCGCCTTTGGCTATCTCCAGCGCACCACCCAGTTTAATCATACTGGTGCTGGCCCCCCCCGGTCCCTGTATGCCGGTAGGATTCCGGAAGAAATCGGAAATACCTTCGCGGGTGATCTGTTCGGTTTGTGACAACAGCCACAGCAACAGAAAAAAGGCCATCATGGCGGTGACGAAATCAGCATAGGCCACCTTCCACGCACCGCCATGATGGCCGTGGCCACCCTTTTTGATGCGCTTGACAATAATCGGTTGTTTTTTATCTGTCGGCATGCGTGGTTATCATTCCAAGTCTGTGTCGCATGTCTATTTCTTGCCGGCTTTCTTGACGTGCTCTTCCAGTTCCATAAAGCCAGGACGTATGTCAGTGGCAATCGCCTTGCGGCCGAATTCAACAGCAATCTGCGGCGTGTAACCATTCAATGTACTCATGATACAAACTTTTGCACATTGCAGAAATTTTGACTCATCCTCCGCCTTGCTCTTTAATGCATTGGCAATCGGTGCAGCAAAACCATAAGCCAACAGCACCCCGAGAAAGGTACCCACCAGGGCCGCACCGATATGTGCACCCAGAATCTCAGGTGGTTCACTGATATATCCCATGGTAATTACCACGCCCATTACCGCTGCCACAATACCGAAGGCAGGCAAACCGTCAGCCACAACCTGCATGGCATTCGCCGGTTGTTCCGCTTCATGGTGATGGGTATCCAGTTCCACATCCATCAGGTTTTCCAGTTCGAAGGCATTCATGTTACCGCCCACCATGAGACGCAGGTAGTCAGTGATAAAATCCATGACATGGTGATTGTCACGGATCGATGGGTAGGTCTTGAAAATATCACTCAAATGAGGTTCTTCAATATCACTTTCCAGTGACATCAATCCTTCTTTACGCGCCTTGGAAAACAACAAGTACATCAGGGTCAACAAATCCATGTACATTTTCTTGTTATATTTACTGGGAACAAACAAACCAAAGGTCCCCTTAAACACCTTGGCGATAACCTTGCCGGGGTTGGCGATAATAAACGCACCAAAGGCACCACCACCGATAATCAGCAATTCAAAGGGCTGGAACAACGCCGATAATTTACCGTGCGACAAAATGTAGCCGCCGATCACGGAAGCCATAACTACAATAATACCAAGGATAAATTTCATTAGTTACACTATTCCTTACCAGTCACGGTATTACACCCGAAAATAAAGACATCACACTGAATAGCAAGTATTGACCTGATGACAGGTTTCTCTTTGCTCATATCGTCTGCCCCGGAAAAAAACTTGAATATTGCGATCTCAAACCCGTGAGCTGTCACACGGGCAACTGCCTGTGATTCAAGGAAATTCTGACAGGAACCGCTATCAATCCTGATATAGAGACAAACTAATGTCCGTGTTTATATTGGGCATTTATTCATGAACGAATTTGATGTTGGTGGAACGCGCACATGCAACAGAGCATGGCTGACTGGATTAAGGATTTGGGTGACACACCGATACCGGTCTTGCCCAATACCATTACTGCATTGACCAAACTGTGCAGGGGTAATGATATCCCCATGCATGACATTATCGATGTGGTGGAAACCGATCCGGGTCTCACTGTGCAACTGATCCGTACCTGCTCCACTTCTTCTCACAGCCGCCTGCGCGCAGAAGTCACCTCGGCACAACAGGCCGCCATGATGCTGGGTGTGGAAAAGCTGAAGAAACTGCCCGCTACACTACCCGATATCAAGAAGGCCCTGAATGAAACCGGTCGCCAACACCTGCTGAGTGTATTCGCACGCGCCTATCATGCCGGTCGTCAGGCCAAGGCCTGGGCGGTGTTGCGTCGTGACATGATGCCCGATGAAGTCTTTGCTGCCGCACTGTTGCATTTTATCGGTGAAATGATGATAGCCATGGTGGCGCCGGATGTGCTGGACAGTATCTATCGCATGCGTGATGAAGAACATATTGCCTCGGAAGAAGCGCAATATATTGTACTCGGCTTTACCTTTGATCAACTCTCACTGGAGATTGCTGAACACTGGACACTGCCCTCACTGGTCATTGAGGCATTACGCGCTGAAAACGCCAATCATCCCCGCGCATACAGCATCATGCTGGCCGTACAACTGGCACGCCATGCCGCCTTTTGCTGGTATGACCGCAAGATGTTTCAGCTGCAGGAAACAGCGGCGGAATGGCTCAACCAGCCTTTATCAAAATTAATCCGTGATACGCATCTGTTTGCTGTGGAAGTGGCGCGTGACAGCAGTTTCTACGGTGTGAACCCGGCCGCAGCACGCCTGCTGGCTGATCCGGTTTCGGATGTATCGCCGGCGGAACAAAAACCCAATCACACCACCGGCATCTGCCTGATCCCGCAACTTGCCGTACTGCGCGATACCATACAAACCCTGAAAAACCTGCCGTCAACACCGCAGGCATTGCAAACCATCATTACCCCTACCCTGCATGGTTTGCATGATGGCATCGGCCTGAACCGTGTTGTATTCAGTCTGTTCCAGCCTGATGAAAAAATCTTCATCGCCTTCCAAATCGTTGGTGCTGACAACGATCCGTCCTTCGGACAATTCAGGATCGATGTAACCCAACCCAATCTGTTCAACCATCTCATGCCAAAAACCCAGTCGGTCTGGCTCAATGACAGCAATCGGGAAAAGCTGCAATCGTTGATCCCCGAGGATTTCCAGAACACTATCAAAACCGACAGCTTCTACGCCATGTCTGTTCAGTTGCACAATCAGGTCTTCGGCATCTTTTATGCCGACCGACATACCACTGATTGCGCCCTCGAACCCATCAGCTTTAAATACTTCAAGGCGTTGTGTATGCAGGCGGAAACAACCCTGCAACGGATTTCCGATATCAGAATACGATAAAAATGACAGAATGGGTTGCTTTACGCTGAATGTTTAGATCTCAACCCGTCCGTTAAAGGCATGTGACAGCGTCGTGCTGTTAACATATTCCAGTTCACCGCCAATGGGGACACCGTGGGCAATGCGGGTGGCCTTGATTTTTCGATTGGCGGCCATTTCGGCAATATAGTGCGCAGTGGCTTCACCTTCGACGGTGGGGTTGGTGGCAAGGATCAGCTCTTTAACCTCGCCGCTGTCCAGTCGTTTTGCCAGAACATCCAGCCCCAGTTCCATGGGACCGATACCATCAAGCGGTGAGAGGTGTCCCATCAGGACAAAGTACATTCCACGATAATCGGCGATCTGTTCAATCACCTGCACATCGGCAGGTGATTCCACAATACATAACATGCTGTGGTCACGCCGCAGATTCGCGCAGATTTCACATTTCTCCAATTCACTCAGGGTTCTGCATGATTGACAGTGGCCGATCTTTTCAATCGCCTCCAGCAAATCGGCCGCCAATTGGCTTGCGCCATTGCGGTTATGTTCCAGCAAATGATAGGCCATGCGTTGCGCCGACTTCGGACCGACGCCGGGCAGGCAACGCAGACTTTCGATAAGACGATTAATTAAAATACTGCCGGACATGATCGAGTTACCGGGTCTCCACGCATCAATTAAAACGGCAGTTTAAAGCCGGGAGGCAGTCCCAGACCGGCCGTCATACCTGAGTATTTATCCTGGGTCTGTTTTTCGATCTGACGTACAGCATCATTCACCGCCGCCGCCAGCAGATCTTCCAGCATCTCTTTGTCATCGGAAAAAACACTGTCGTCAATGTTGACACGTTTTACGTCATGCCGACCATTCATGATGACACTGACCAGACCACCGCCGGCTTGACCGGTCACTTCCATATTGGCGATCTCTTCCTGAGCCTTTTGCATGTTGGCCTGCATCTGCTGTGCCTGTTTCATCAGGTTTCCAATTCCACCTTTCATCAATCTGTCCTCTTGCAATATTCTCTTTAAATGTTTAAATCTTTATTCGATTGGACGGATCAACTCCGGCTCCAGTCGTGCATTAAATGTTTCGACGATCTTTTGTACATTCATATCGTTCTGAATCGCCAGTTTGGCGGCTTCCTGTCGCTCCCTTTGTCGGCGCAATTGTTGTGCGGCCGGTGTCTCCTTGCCCGGCTGTTCGATCCGTACAGCCAGACGTACAGGCTTGTTATAGAAATTCAACAACAATTCCTGTAACCGCTCTTCCCGTTCCTTGCTGTAGAGATTTGCACACTCCGGCGCCAGCACCAGTACAATATTGTCTTCCTGCTGTTCATGAATAACACAGTTCATGGCCATCTGCTGGACAATACCGGCAGCACCCAGCTGTTCGGTTATCGCAGCCCACTCGGTATCAGGTTCCAATGTTACGCCGCCAGATGGCGCCGGCTCATTCACAACCAGGGTCTCCACCGGAGGAGCGACAGGCGGTTTTTGTACAACCGGCTGCTCTTCATGCGATATGGCTTGTTCAACTTGTCGTTGTACTTTCGGTTCTGAATCCTGTCCTATTGGTCCAGCCGATGCACCGGACGCACTATTTTTTTTTTCGGGTTGTCTGTTCCCGGTTCCTGTGCGGCTTCTGTTGTCACTCTCCGCTCCAGCGGGACGAAATGCCAGCATACGCAGCAGGACCATTTCCAGACCATTCCGGGGTTCCGGCGCCAGATTGATATCACGGCGGCCTATCAATCCGATCTGATAATAGAGTTGCACATCTTCCGGCGATAATTGCGCCGCTATCGCTTCAAGTTCAGCCTTGTCACCCATGGCGTCATCCCAGGCTGCCGGCACCTGTTGCAAAATTGCGATGTGGTGCAAAGCCGTGATCAATTCAGCCAGTACTTCGGCATAGTCAGGCACTTGCATGGATAGCTCGGCCACCACTTGCAACACTTCTTTACCATCACCGCCGGCCAGAGCATGCAATAACTGATAGATATGCGTTTGTTCGATCGTGCCCAGCATGGCGCGCACATCGGTTTCCGACAATCGCCCATTACCAAAAGCAATAGCCTGATCCAGCAAACTCAAGGCATCACGCATACTGCCATCAGCGGCTCGCGCCAATTGTTGTAACGCCGGTGTCTCCGCCGCAATTTGTTCAGCTTCGATTATGTGTTGCAGATGACCCCGGATCATTTCCGGGGCAAGACGTCGCAGATTAAACTGCAAACAGCGCGAAAGAATAGTTACCGGTAATTTTTGTGGATCGGTGGTGGCCAGCAGGAATTTGACATGCGGTGGTGGCTCTTCCAGAGTCTTCAACAGCGCATTGAAGCTGTGATTCGACAACATGTGAACTTCGTCAATGAGGTAGACTTTGTAACGCCCGCGCGTGGGGGCATACTGCACATTGTCCAGCAGGTCGCGGGTATCCTCCACCTTGGTTCGAGAGGCCGCATCCACTTCGATCAAATCGACAAAACGTCCCTCGTCGATTTCGCGACAGGCAGAGCATTCACCACATGGCTTGGAGCCGGCGCCCTGCTCGCAATTCAGCGATTTGGCCAATATACGAGCAATTGTGGTCTTGCCCACCCCGCGAGTACCTGTAAACAGAAAGGCATGATGCACCCGCCCCGTATCCAGGGCATTGATCAAGGCGCGCAGGACATGCTCCTGCCCCACCATCGCAGAAAAATCTTTTGGTCGCCACTTGCGGGCCAGGACCTGGTAACTCATTACACCTCAACCAACTAAAATCAGCCTACCATTCTAACCCGACACCGCTCAGACCGCACCCATCGGGGCTCACCATCGAAGAAAATAAACCGGGAGCAGAAAATTGGACTGCCCCATGAATTCACTACTATTGCTGCTCCTTCCGGTCCTGACCAGGTTCACGGCTTATCGTCGCGGGTGGTGACACGGGCCCGAGGTGACTCAATATCACTTCGCAGCCGGTAAACGCCCGGCCACGGATGGCTGGGCCGGGGGTAATTTAATCCGTTAATGTTGCACCAGGGATGGCTGCTCAAACTGGTACATAAACTGGCAAGATCTGGGAAGTGGGTGGCACCCGCACCTGCTACACCCCGGCACCCGAATCCACCGCTGTGGCTGCTCCCTTCCGGGCCTGACCAGGTTCACGGCTTATCGTCGCGGGGGGTGAACCGGGACCGAAGTGACCAATGTCACTTCGCAGCCCGGTGAACGCCCAGCCATGGATGGCTGGGCTGGGGGTAATTTAATCCGTTAATGTTGCGCCAGGGATGGCTGCTCAAATAGGTACATAAACTGGCAATATCTGTGAAATGGGTGGCACCCGCACCTGCTACACCCCGGCACCCGAATCCACCGCTGTGGCTGCTCCCTTCCGGGCCTGACCAGGTTCACGGCTTATCGTCGCGGGGGGTGAACCGGGACCGAAGTGACCAATGTCACTTCGCAGCCCGGTGAACGCCCAGCCATGGATGGCTGGGCTGGGGGTAATTTAATCCGTTAATGTTGCGCCAGGGATGGCTGCTCAAATAGGTACATAAACTGGCAATATCTGTGAAATGGGTGGCACCCGCACCTGCTACACCCCGGCACCCGAATCCACCGCTGTGGCTGCTCCCTTCCGGGCCTGACCAGGTTCACGGCTTATCGTCGCGGGGGAACCGATGCGAGCACCATTAACTATATATATGGGATCTGGCACACTTATCAAAGATGGCGGAGAAAGAGGGAGTATTCGGCTTGCGCCTCACCCTTTGGGCCATCGTCGCTATCGCTCCGATGTCCTCCCTCGCTTCGCTCGGGTGTCGAACCCACCCATTGATTACATCGAGGGTTCGAATCCTGTGCAGGTCACCGCTTTTTACAGCTTTCGTAACACTACAACTACTTTGTTTAAATTTGGCGGAGAGAGAGGGATTCGAACCCTCGATACGGGATTACCGTATACACACTTTCCAGGCGTGCTCCTTCAACCACTCGGACATCTCTCCAAATACAGACTTCCGGACATCCTGCCCTCGTCTTGTTGAGACTTGCCTTTGGGCTGCCTCAATGGCTCCCCGATTTGAATTATCAGGAAGCGCGCAAGGTTAAACCAGTTAACCAAGAATCGCAATCTATCTTAACGTTTTCAATAGCAATCATACCGAGATGCCCCGTCAGGAAAGAGTATTTGTCATGCCGGATGAATAAGTGTGCCATGGTTGACAGACTGTGAAAGTGGACAAAATTTGGTCAATTTCGACAAATTATTGTCATGAATCTTTACAGCCATGACATTATACATTGTGATGCAGTTCTCACTATCTGTATAATTTCAACATATTAGAGATTTGGCATATAGCTTGCTTTTATTACGGGCAAGTGATGATAACAAATGCCAAGTATTTGTTGAGGATTTTGGTGTGTTATCACAGTTGGATTTTTGCCTTACAGCGCTCCACCTCGAGCACTGAAATGCATCAATTCAGGCATCATTCAGTCACCCTGGAGAATAATAAAGGCGACTGATCGATAATTACCAAAATAATCAATAGGTTATGCGGTGAGTGGTAACGCCAAATAACCTTAATATTATTGGACCTACCATCTGGAAGTGGTATAATTCCAACTGGCACAGACGGCAAATGTGCCAGCTAACAGGAAGTGGGTTGATAGCAAAATACAACGGAGATTGTCTCAGCTATCAAAGTCGAAGGTAAATAGCAGTAGTGAGGGTAGTACCTTGTTTACAGTAGCCGTCAGTATTTGGACCATGCAAAAAAGGGCTTTCAGCGTATCGCTGAGTACCGCCATCCTGGCGGCCTTTTTAATCCATTCCAATATGCCTCCTCGTACAATTCTTGAGCAGGTAAAACAAAGTGGTGAATTGCAGGTCATGACCCGCAACGCTGCCACCACCTATTATGAAGGACCACAGGGACCCAGTGGTCTTGAATATGATCTCACCAGACAGTTTGCTGAATATCTAGGCGTCAAACTCGAAATCACTGTCCGTGACAATCTTTCCGATATTCTGAATGATGTGCAGGAAGGCAAGGCTCATCTAGCCGCCGCCGGTCTGACTGTCACAGAGGAACGTGAGAAGCACGTCCGCTTTGGTACACCATACCAATATATAACCCAACAGTTGGTGTATAACCACAACAACAACAAACCACGAAATGTCGCCGCCATTACCGGTGGAACAATTGAGGTTGTCGCCAATAGCAGCCATGTTACCGAGCTGACCAAACTGAAGGATCGCCTCCCCGCGCTGGAATGGCATGAAAACAAGGATGCCGACAGCAGTGAATTACTGGATCTGGTGGCAAAAAATCTCGTGGATTACACCATTGCAGATTCGAACGAAGTCACCCTGAATCGCCGTTATCATCCGGAGATTCGGGTGGCATTTGACGTGACGGCTCAACAACCGCTGGCCTGGGCCTTTGCGAAGGGTCAGGATACCAGTCTGTATGATGAAGCCCAGCGCTTTATGGCGCATATGAAAAAATCCGGTGAGCTGGACCGCCTCATCAAGTACCACTACACCCATGCCAGCAACTACAACTACATTGGGACCAATACCTATTTGGCCCAAGTGCGTCGTCGTCTGCCGCGTTACCAGATCATGTTTGAACAGGCCGCCATGGAAAACAAGCTCGATTGGCGCATGCTGGCTTCCGTGGCCTATCAGGAATCACACTGGAATCCGCATGCGGTCTCTCCGACCGGTGTACGCGGCATCATGATGTTGACCCGCGCCACCGCGAAACAAATGAGTGTCAGTAACCGTACCGATCCGAAAGAAAGTATTTTCGGTGGCGCAAAATACCTGCGTATCATGCTGGACAAGGTAGCGGATGAATACAACATTAAGGGTCAGGACCAACTGTGGTTTGCTTTGGCGGCCTATAATGTCGGTTTTGGCCATCTTAGTGACGCGCGTATGCTGACCAAACTGCGCGGCGGCAACCCTGATATCTGGGGCGATGTGAAAGAAAACCTGCCCCTGCTGCGCAAACGCAAGTGGTATCGCAAGACACGCCATGGTTATGCGCGCGGTGAAGAACCGGTCAAGTATGTGGAAACCATTCGCAGTTATTACGATATTCTGAACTGGTATCTGGATAACGGCAAACCGAAATATGCAGAGCGTTCCATCCTCGCCTTTGAATCATCGGCGCTCTGATCCCAATAAAAAAGCCCGCACTGCGGGCTTTTTTTTATCTGCAGATCACTGCTGCATCAATTCCGCTTCCATGGATAAATATACCTGGTAGGCATTGCGTCGGTTGGCCGCTTCAAAGGCTGGCAGCTTCTCGTAGGCCGACCAGTCTGTTTTCTTATAGGCCTCGGCAAAGGGGACAAAATCCTGTGCCGCCGCCCCCATCTTGTCGCGCATAAATGCCAGATATCCGGCCGTAGCCAGCAAGGCCTGGTTGGGATCGCGGGCGGCAGGACCATGCCCCGGAATCAATGCCGTCAGGTTGGCTGTTTTCATCTTCTCCAGCGTCGCCAGCCAGGTTTTGGTATTGGCATCACCAAGAAAGGGTACCCGTCCCTCAAAAATGATATCGCCGGAAAATAGTACGCGATCCTGCGCAACATACAAAGTAAGATCACCTTCGGAGTGTGCAGAACCGACAAATGTGATCTCGAAATCGAGTCCACCAAAATTGAATTTCAGATTACTGTTCAGTTTATGATCCGGACTGACCAGCTGGGTATCATCGTTAACCCAGGGATCCAGCGATAAACGCCGTTCTTCGAGCCGTTCTGCAGAGGTCGGAGAACCCAGATAGTCCAGCGCGGCCAGCGGTGCATAGATCTCCGCCCCCAGTTCCTTAAAGAGCTGTAGACCATATATATGATCCGCATGGTAATGAGTGACAATGACTTTTTTGACAGGCTTGTCCGTTACCTCACGGATTTTTTGCATCAGCATTTTGGCCAGTGAGGGTGAGCCCAGCGCATCAAGCAGGACGACACCGTCTTTGGTGATAATTACACCTGCGTTGGAAATAAATCCTTCATTCTCGGTCGCCATACCGGCTGCACCCTGCACGTAGTAAACATGCTCAGTGACTTTGACCAGTTTCATCTCAACCTTTGAGTCGGGATATTTTTTCATGATCGGTGTTTCATCAGGAGCCTGATTGCAGCCATTCAGACTCAACAAAGACAATATCAGCGCCGGTATACAAATTTTTATGCCACGAAACATCAGTTTTCCCTCATTATTGTTGCTTTTTTCTGCGCTGCTGGAAAAAATTCTGCAGCAAGGCGGCACACTCAGCCGCCATAATTCCACCCAACACCTGCACTTGATGGTTATGCCGTGCATCGGACAGCACATTAAACACACTGATGTCGGCTCCTGTTTTCGGCTCGACCGCACCATACACAACACGCGAGACTCTGGCATGGATCAATGCACCGGCACACATCACACAGGGTTCAAGAGTGACGTATAAGGTGGTATTCAACAGGCGATAGTTGCCAATCTTTTCAGCAGCGGTGCGCAGCACATTGATCTCTGCATGCGAGGTGGGATCACTGGATGAGATGGGCCGGTTCCAATCCTCCGCCAGCACTTCATCATCGCGCACCAGCACAGCGCCAACCGGAACTTCACCCGCTGCCGTCGCTTTTTTCGCCATTTCAATAGCACGCTGCATCCAAAACAAATCCATTGCGTGTGCTTCAAGCTGTCTGGAGTTAATAGAATTGTCTGTCATTATTTTTCAATTGCCTTGAATAACCGCTCCTGCGGCAATAATGAATCTGAAGTAGTTGGTGTGGAGATTCCGATATTGAATAAAAAGTCTGTAGATAACATATTGTCATGTGTACGTAGACGGTAAAACAAAATACAATTTTCTCGTGATTTGCACAATGAGATTCCGGCTGAATATGCAGATTTAAATACACTATTTATGTGTGCCATTATAAACTTGAAGATTTTTCCTTTCAAGTCTAGTATTTAGCAGCTTGTTCACTATATAAATAATTCAAATAAAACAATAATGAAGTACAGACCGGAAATCGACGGCTTAAGAGCAGTAGCTATCATTTCGGTAATTATCTATCACGCCGGCTTTTCAGTCGGGTCGTATCCGCTGCTCAAAGGCGGGTTTCTCGGCGTTGATATATTCTTCGTAATCTCCGGCTACTTAATCACATCACTAATCATTAAAGAGTTGCAAGAAACCGGTCGTTTCTCGATTATTAATTTCTATGAGCGAAGGACTCGCAGACTGCTCCCGGCACTGCTGACTGTAATCATAGTCTCTTTACCATTTGCCTGGCTATTTCTCATTCCAAACCAGTTGATTGACTATTCCAAATCGATTATTTCTTCCGTATTTTTCAGCTCCAATTTTTATTGGCTATTTAGTTTGCAGGAATATGATTCTGAATCTGCCTTGCTCAAACCTTTTTTGCACACCTGGTCACTGGCAGTAGAAGAGCAATACTACATATTTTTCCCCTTAATACTCGTTGCAATATATAAATGGAACAAACCTAAACTGCTGCAACTTCTTGGTGCCGGTTTTATCCTAAGTATCTGCTTTGCTGTCTATGCGACAAATAAAAACCTGTCATTTTCTTTTTATATGCTGCCGAGCAGATTCTGGGAATTACTGGCCGGGGCTATTTTGGCAACCACACTGATATATTATCCACAACAACACACTAACAACCTGCTGTGTAGAACGATGCCTGTTGCCGGGCTTTTCCTGATCACAGCATCATTATTTCTTGTTGATTTAACTGCAAATCACCCTGGAATAATCACATTAATCCCTGTAGCAGGGACTGTTTTAATTATATGGTACAGCAACGAAAAAGATATTGTAACAAAATTATTGACAAGCAAACCCTTTGTTACTGTCGGTTTGTTATCTTATTCCATGTACCTTTGGCACTACCCATTGTTTGCATTCAGCAGAATAAAATCGGAATCGATTTCTCTCGAGGAAAAACTCCTGCTGATACTGATGACAGTTGTTTTGTCTATATTCTCATACCTGCTGATTGAAAAGCCATTCAGAAACAAAAACAGGATTAATATAAGAACACTTGTTTTCACGCTGGGGACAGCAACGATCATTGTGCTCATCATCACACTTGCTTTTATATACAAAAAAGGATTGCCTGACCGTTTGCCACGGATTATTGCCAACATTGAAACAAATGTCCTTAATGTCAGAGTATGCAAATCCAAAGGGATATCCTGCACAATGAACAGCGGGCAAGAAAAAACCCTTTTTCTGGTCGGCGACTCACATATGATGCCGTTGGAAAAACCTCTGTTTGATTACTCCCTGGCAAATCGTTACACATTTAACATCCTCAATACCGGCGGGTGTCAGTACATATTGAACCTGAATCGCGTCAACAAAAAAACGCAAAAAATCATCAAATCATGCACTATTGCCTGGCAGGATAAGCGACGAAACATTCTGCTTTCTTCCACTCCGGCAACCGTCATCATTGGGGGACGTCTGCCATTATTGCTCAGCGAAGAAAGCTTCAATAATCAGGAAGGTGGTATAGAAAGCCCCATGCTGGAGCAGCTTCAAACAGCAGACAACTCACTGAGCAGCAATCAACAACGAAAAATGGTGATCTTTAAGGAGTATAAAAACAGCATACTGGAGCTGGCTGAGCACGGGCATAAAATCATCCTGGTTTACCCTGTACCTGAAGTTGGTCGACATGTTCCGCAAACGATCCAGAAAATGACCCGAACAAATCCTCAAGATGCAGAGTCCATTCTTGCACGCAATCCGATTACTACATCATATAAAGTATATCTTGAGCGAACCCGGGAGAGTTTTTTACTGCTGGACAGTATTCAACATAAAAACATTCGCAGAGTTTATCCACATAAACTGTTCTGTAACACCGCAATCAAAGAAAGGTGCGTTACGCACAACCAGACAAACTCATTTTACCGGGATGATGACCACTTAAGCGATGCGGGTGCCGGCCTGCTTGTGAATGAAATAAAACTGGTTCTGGAGAAAAACTGATCACTCCCACTCAATGGTGCCGGGTGGTTTGCCGGTGATGTCATACACCACGCGGGAAATACCATTGACCTCATTGACGATACGCCGTGAGACATTATCCAGAAAATCATACGGCAGGTGTGCCCAACGCGCGGTCATGAAGTCGATGGTTTCCACAGCACGCAGGGCGACCACATATTCATAACGACGGCCGTCACCGGTGACGCCCACCGATTTAACCGGCAGGAAAACGGTAAACGCCTGGGAGACCTTGTGATAGAGATCGGCCTTATAGAGTTCTTCGATGAAGATGTGATCCGCCAGACGCAACAGATCGGCGTATTGTTTTTTCACTTCACCGAGGATACGCACACCCAGACCGGGACCGGGGAAAGGATGGCGATAGACCATATCGTAAGGCAGGCCAAGTTCCACACCCAGCTTGCGTACTTCATCTTTAAATAACTCGCGCAGGGGTTCGCAGAGTTTGAGTTTCATGTTTTCCGGCAGGCCGCCCACATTGTGGTGTGACTTGATCAAATGGGCCTTGCCGGTCTTGGCGCCGGCCGATTCAATCACGTCGGGATAGATGGTGCCCTGCGCCAGCCATTTGGCGGCGGTTAATTTGTTGGACTCTTCTTCGAAGATTTCCACGAACAGGTTGCCGATGATCTTGCGCTTGTCTTCCGGATCGGTCTGCCCGGCCAGCTTGCCCAGAAAACGATCTTCGGCATCGACCCGGATCACCTTCACCCCCATGTGTTCGGCAAAGGTGGCCATCACCTGATCGCCTTCCTTGTAACGAAGCAAACCGTTGTCCACAAACACGCAAGTCAGTTGTTTACCAATGGCGCGATGTAACAAAGCCGCCACCACCGAAGAATCCACACCGCCGGATAAACCCAGCACCACCTCATCATCACCAACCAGCTCACGTATACGGGCAATGCTGTCATCAATGATGTTGCCGGCATTCCACAGGTTACTGCAGCCACAGATATCATGGACAAAACGTTCCAGAATGCGTTGCCCCTGTCGGGTATGGGTCACTTCGGGATGGAATTGCAGGCCATAGAAGTTTTTCTCCGGGTTCGCGATACCGGCGATGGGAGCATTATCGGTAGAAGCCATGAGAATGAAACCATCGGGCATCACTTCCACCCGATCACCGTGGCTCATCCACACATCCAGCAGGCCATAGCCCTCTTCACTGGTGTGATCCTCGATATTCTTCAACAACGGTGTATGGCCGCGGGCGCGGACCTGGGCATAACCGTATTCGTGATGATCGGAGGTGAGGACCTTGCCACCCAGCTGCATGGCCATGGTCTGCATCCCGTAGCAGATCCCCAACACCGGCACACCCAGCTCAAACACCGCCGACGGTGCAACCGGTGCATCTTCGGCCGTGGTGCTCTCCGGTCCGCCGGAGAGGATGATCCCTTTGGGATTGAAAGCGCGAATATCCTGCTCGGTGATGTCCCAGGCGTAGAGTTCGCAATAGACACCGGCCTCACGAATGCGGCGGGCTATCAACTGGGTGTATTGGGAACCAAAATCCAGAATCAGGATTCGATCGGCATGGATATCTGCGGACATAAAGCGTTCTCTGTTGGGCCGGGTCTGTATAAAAAAGGGCATGCGCAAAGGGCCGCCATGCCAAATCAAGCGCAGAAGTATAGCATGCCGGACCGGTCAGATTGGAAATTGGGTTATGATCCGGGCAGTGATTCGAACTGGATAAACTCATGAAATATGTCGGCGCCCACGTCTCCGCCGCCGGCGGAGTGGAAAATGCCCCCCTCAATGCCCGGGCCATCGGCGCCAGGGCCTTTGCCCTGTTCACCAAAAACCAGCGTCAGTGGAGCGCTGCCGCCCTCTCAGCTGCGAGCATCGAGGCCTTCCGGCACAACCTGGCCGAGTCAGGCATCCCGCCGGAACAGGTCCTGCCCCACGACAGCTATCTCATCAACCTGGGTCACCCGGAACAGGCCGGGCTGGACAAGTCCCGCGCAGCCTTTCTGGATGAGATGCAACGCTGTGAGCAACTGGGACTGAAACTGCTCAACTTTCATCCCGGCGCCCATCTCAATAAATTGACCGAAGAAGAAAGTCTGGACCGGGTGGCCGAGTCCATCAATCGGGTGCTGGACCAGACCCGCGGTGTCACCGCCGTCATAGAGAACACTGCCGGTCAGGGCACCACCCTGGGCTACAAATTCGAACATCTGGCCCACATCATCCACAAGGTGGAAGACAAGAGCCGCATCGGTGTCTGTTTGGACACCTGCCACACCTTTACCTCCGGTTATGACCTGCGCACCACTGCGGATTGTGACCAGACATTCCAGCGTTTTAATGAGATCGTCGGCTTTCAATACCTGCGCGGCATGCACCTGAATGACTCCATACCAGAACTGGGCAGTCGTGTGGACAGGCATGAAAACATCGGCCAGGGCAAAATCGGCCTAGAACTGTTTCTCTACATCATGAACGATGATCGATTTAACGATATCCCCATGGTGCTGGAAACCAGAAACAGTGAGTTATGGGCGGAAGAGATCGCCATGCTGTATGACATGGAACATAGTTAAAAATAGTCCACCATACGTACTTGCAACCTCTTGCGCCGCTTCCTGATATTTATCATCTTGATAAAAAACAGATGGAAGATTGTGCTGTGTTCCTATTCCTGCACCAGCTTCAGGAAAGCCGCTTCATCCAGTATCTCCACCCCCAGTGATTCCGCCTTGGTGGCTTTTGATCCGGGGTTTTCACCGACGATGACATAGTCGGTGTTTTTTGAGACGCTGCCGGAGACTTTTGCGCCGAGGGCCAGCAGTTTGGCCTTGGCTTCGTCGCGGCCCATAGTGGAGAGTGTGCCGGTGATGACAAAGGTTTTGCCGTTGAGGGGTTGTTCTTCTTTGGGAACAAGTTTGATCTCCGGCCACACAACACCGGCATTGAGCAGTTTTTTGATCACGTCCTGATTATGTTTTTCAGCAAAGAAGTGAGCGATGCTTTCCGCCACCACCGGTCCCACATCAGGCACATCGATCAAGGTCTGTTCCTTTGCCTTCATCAAGGCATCCAGTGTGCCGAAGTGTTGCGCCAGTGTACGGGCAGTGGTTTCTCCCACTTGTCTGATACCCAGTGAAAAGATGAATCGATCCAGTGTGGTCTGTTTGCTTTTTTCAAGCGCGTCGATGACATTTTGTGCTGATTTGTCGGCCATGCGATCCAGGGCGGCAATTTGATCTTTTTCCAAACCAAACAAGTCAGCAATGTCGTGGATCAAGCCTTCATCCACCAGTTGTTCCACCAGTTTGTCACCCAGCCCTTCGATATCCATGGCCTTGCGCGAAGCAAAGTGTTTAATCGCCTCCTTGCGTTGTGCAGGGCAGAACAGACCGCCGGTGCAACGGGCCACGGCTTCCGTTTCCAGTTTGACCACTTCCGAGCCACAGACGGGACAGGCGACAGGCATTTTGAATTTACGCGTGCCTTTTGGCCGTTTTGATTTGACCATACCGACCACTTCGGGGATCACATCACCGGCGCGCCGCACCACAACCGTATCACCGATACGCACATCCTTGCGATCAATCTCATCCTGGTTATGTAAAGTGGCATTGGTGACAGTCACGCCACCCACAAAGACCGGTTCCAGTCTGGCCACCGGTGTGATGGCGCCGGTGCGTCCCACCTGTACGTCGATATCCAGCAAGACGGTCATCTCTTCCTGGGCAGGAAATTTATGCGCGATGGCCCAGCGCGGTGCGCGTGAGACAAAGCCCATGATGTTTTGTTGTTCAAGATCATCGACCTTGTAGACCACACCGTCGATGTCATAGTCGAGACGATCCCGTTTCTTGAGGATGTTTTCATAAAAGCGCAGACAGCCTCTTACCCCGCGCACCACCTGGACTTCAGGATTAAGCCGCATCCCCCATTCACGCAACTGTTTGAGTATCTCGCTGTGTTTGTCGGGCAGTTTTTTACCTTCCACCTGACCGATACCATAACTGTAAAATTCCAGCGGACGGGTTGCCGTCACAGCCGGATCCAGTTGGCGCAGACTGCCTGCCGCGGCATTGCGCGGATTGGCAAAGGTCTTGCCGCCCTGCTCGCGCTGGGTCTCGTTGAGTTTGTTGAAGCCCGATTTGGTCATGATCACTTCACCGCGCACTTCCAGTACTTTGGGATAACCCTTGCCGTGCAGACGTAACGGGATGGTTTCGATGGTGCGGACGTTCTGTGTAACATCCTCACCGGTGCTGCCGTCACCCCGTGTTGCACCGCGCACCAGTATGCCATTTTCATACCGCAGGCTGATGGCCAGTCCATCCAGCTTGGGTTCGGCCGCATAGACAACCTCGTCCGATGCCAGCTTTTCACAGATACGACGATCAAAATCATGCACTTCCTGTTCATCCATGGCGTTGCTCAGGGACAACATGGGCACCTGATGTTTGACTTCCGCAAAAGAGGTGAGCGGTCCCGCTCCCACTCGTTGTGTCGGTGAATCCGGGGTGATTAATTCCGGGTGTGCATTTTCCAGCGCCTGTAGTTCACGCAGCAGACGATCGTATTCGATGTCCGGGATCTCCGGTGCATCCATCACATAATATAAATGGTTATGGTGGTTGATCTCTTCGCGCAGTTTGTCGATGCGTTTGGCGACATCGTTTGCTGTACTCATGGTTACCGCTTACCTTTCCTGTCGTCGTTGTTTGATGGCGGCGATCTGCTGTTTGAAACGGAAGGCTTCCACTTTCTCGCGCAAATGGCCGATGGTTTGTTCGGTGAGTCGGTTGCGTGATTCATCACGCAGCTCACCATCCAGCAGTTCAGCAATTTCTCCGGCCTTGTCCAGGGTGGTTTCAAAGGCCCGTCGTGCTTCGATCGGTCCGGGGAGTTGCATAAACAGCGTCACGCCCGGGGTGGTGAACTCGGAAAATTTATCCGGATCGAACCAACCGGGTTCCACTGTATTCGCCAGGCTGCATATCGCATCACCTTCAGCCGTCAGTTGTGTACCGTAGAAATGGTAAATGTTTTTCTCACCGAACACCAACCCGGCCTGAACCAGACTGTCCGCAAGAATATCACCGGTAAACCACCGGTTGTTCCCCGCCATGATGTGAAAGACCAGCACCAGTTCATCACCCGGCGCCACCGGTGTGGTGCTGTCCCAGTCGATGTGGATCTCTTCATCCGGCATGCCATCAGCATCCCCGGCACGGCGGGCCACAATCGGTCCCAGTTGTTCAAAATCCTCTTCTGTGATCTTCGGACGGATCCATGCCTCGTCCTCATCACCTTGTGGAGCTTCCTGACGTTTGAACAGGGCGGCAAACCGGGCAATCAGTGAAGGCCGTGGTTCACGCTTGATGCGCGGTCGTTCATCCGGATCGCGGTAATAAAAGTAGAGGCCCGCGATGAAGACCAGACCGATGATTAATAATGTCAGACGCAACGTATCCATGACTGATGCATCCCGGTGCAGGAGAAGAAATGTCGGGTTAAATGAAAATGCCCTGCCGGTAAAGCGGCAAGGCAATCTATAAGTATTTGGTCTATATCAGCCCGGTACTGTCGGTATGATACGAAGTCCAAAACAATCGTTGACGATCACTATACAGCGGCTAGTTTAACCGCCTCATCCACATCCACCGCCACCAGCCGTGAACAACCCGGTTCATGCATGGTTACACCGGTGAGGTGCTGGGCCACTTCCATGGTCACCTTGTTGTGGGTGATGAAGATGAACTGGGTACGACCTGACATTTCGCGCAACATATCGCAATAACGTCCGACGTTGGCATCATCCAATGGGGCATCCACCTCGTCCAGCATACAGAACGGCGCCGGATTCAGTTCAAAGATGGAGAAGACCATGGCCACAGCGGTCAGGGCTTTCTCACCACCTGACAACAGGTGAATGGTACTGTTACGTTTGCCCGGCGGACGCGCCATCACCGTGATCCCGGTCTCCAGCAGATCATCGCCGGTCATTTCCAGATAGGCATGACCGCCGCCAAACAGGCGCGGGAAGATACTCTGGAAGCCGGTGTTGACCTTGTCATAGGTCTCTTTAAAACGGGTGCGGGTCTCGCGGTCAATCTTGGCGATGGCGTTTTCCAGGGTAGTTAAGGCCTCGGTAAGGTCATCGTTTTGCGCATCCAGATATTTTTTGCGTTCGGACTGTTGATCAAACTCATCGATCGCGGCGAGGTTGATGGGGCCAAGCCGCTGAATGCGTTTTTCCATGTCCTCAACCTGACTGACCCAGCTTGATTCTTCTGCATGCTCGGGCATCTGTTCGATCAGGGTTTTCAATTCGAAACCGCTTTCGTTGATCTTTTCTTCGATGGTCTGACGGCGGACCTTGAGTTCCTGTGCACCAATGCGGATCTGTTCCAGTTCAGAACGTACCACCTGGACGGCCTGCTCCGCCTGACTGCGAGCTTCATCGAGACCACGCAAACGGTGTTCCAGATCTTCCAGATTACTGCGCGCCCGGGCCAATTCCGCTTCGACGGCTATGCGTTGTTCCAGTTTTTGCGCCAGCTCTGTTTCCAGCCCCTGGATCGGTGTTTCACCTTCGGCAAGATAACGCTGTAATTCGTCGCGACGCGAGGTGAGTTGCTGTAACTGGGCTTCCATACGCTGCAGCGCCTGACGTGTGGATGTCAGTTCTGTGCGCAGGGTTTCGGAACGCAATCTGACCTGATGCGCCGCTTCACGATCGGTATGGGCCGATTCACGCGCCTCATCCAGCGCATTGCGCAGTTCTTCACGCTGGTTGGCCATTTCCACACGTTGTTGACTGAGCAGACTCACTTCCTGTTGCGCTGTTTCTGAAGATGAGCCGGCATTGTCCAGCTCTGACTGTTCGTTTTCGATCTGCTTGCTCAATTCTTCCAGTTCGCGTTGCAGATCGTTTTGTCTGCTCTTTACCTGCTCCAGACGCGCCTGCAGGGCATTCAGCTCACCCTGACTTTCGGCATGCGCACGGTTGGCCTGATTGAGATCAGACTGGGCGGTTTCGCTTTGGGCTTCCAGCTCGCGCAACAGTTCGCGACTGTTGGATAAATTTTCCTGCAGGGATTCAACCTGGGCAGTGACCTGTTCGATCTCCTGCGCCAGTGATTTGAGTTCCTGTTCCCGCTGCAGAATACCGGCCTTTTCATCACTGCTGTGTGTGACGCGCAACCAACCGGCGCCCAGCCAGAATCCGTCCTGTGTCACTACAGATTCATGAGCGGCCAGATTGTTACGAATGGCCATGGCATCCTGCAAATTATTCGATACATAGACACCTTCCAGCATGCCTTCCAGATGCCAGGGGGCTTTCACTTTATCCAGCAGACGATTTGCCTTGCCGCTGCCGCTGCTGTGCGGTTCAACGCCGGTATCAAAGAAGGTAATGGTCCCTTCGGTCAAACCGGTCAGCGACTCACTGATCGCATCAAAACCGTTCACACACACCGCTTCCAGATAGCCGCCCAGCACACATTCAACGGCGCGTTCCCAACCGGTTTCCACATCCAGCTTTTCCACCAAACGCGGTGCATCGTTCAACTGACGGCTTGCCAGCCATTCACTGATGCCTTCGTGTTGCTTGCCCAACGCAACCTGCTGCAAGGCTTCCAGCGAGGTATTGCGTCCGCGCAGTTCCTGTAATTTGAGACGAGAGGCATCCAGATCAGCAGTCAGGTTATGACTGGATTCGCGCAGTTCGATGATCCGGCTTTGTACTGACCTGGCCTGCTCCTGCTTTGCCTGCAGGTTTTGTTCGGTTTCAATCAGGGCCTGCTGCTTCTGCTCCAACTGCAGTTCCATCTCTGTGTAATCATGGTTGGCCAGATCTTCGCTGGTTTTCTGCCGGCGCTGTTGCAGCTGGGCGATATGTTGTTCCAGATGCTGACTGCGGGCTTTTTGCACATCGACGGTACGATTGGCTTCGGCCAGTTTGTGAGTCAGGTCTTCCCAGGCGGTTTGCCAGGTTGCCATGCCCATTTCCGCCTCTTCCAGGGCGGAGACAGAGCGGCTTTCACCTTCCTGGGCCTGAGCCAGGGCGGGACCTATCTCCTGCAGACCGTTTTCCAGTTCACTGACCTTCTGTCGATCTGTTTCCAGATGTGACTGCGCCTCTTGCCAGTCCTTCTCCAGTTGTTGCAGATCCTGATTCTGTTGCTGGCGACGTTCACGTGAATGTTGAATGGTCTGTTCGATGCGGGCGATATCCGACCCGACACTGTAAAAACGGCCTTGCACCTGATTGAAGTTGTCGTTGGCTTCGGTGTGGGCCTCACGTTGCTTTTCAATATCCGATTCGATATTACGTTGTTTGGCAATAGCCGCTTCCAGCGCCGTTTCCTGTTCACGCTGTTTTGTTTCGATTTGCTCGCCCTGGGTATTCAGTCCCTGCCAGCGCAAGGTCTGTAACTGACCGCGCAGCAGACGCTCTTCTTCGCGCAGCACTTTGTATTTTTCGGCGGTTTTGGCCTGGCGTTGCAGGTGATTCAGCTGTTTGCCCAATTCCTCACGCAGGTCATTGAGGCGATCCAGATTTTCCCGGGTATGGCGAATGCGGTTTTCCGTCTCACGACGACGCTCTTTATACTTGGAGATACCGGCCGCTTCCTCAATGAAAGTACGCAATTCTTCCGGTTTCGCTTCGATAATACGGGAAATGGTGCCCTGCTCGATGATGGCGTAGCTGCGCGGACCCAGACCGGTGCCCAAAAAGACGTCGGTGATGTCCTTGCGGCGGCAACGTGTACCGTTCAGGTAGTAATGGGATTGTCCGTCACGGGAGACGGTGCGTTTCACCGAGATTTCATTATATTGTGCGTATTCACCACCCAGACGGCCTTCAGAATTATCGAACACCAGTTCGATCATGGCCTGCCCCACCGGTTTGCGGGTGCTGGAGCCGTTGAAGATAACGTCCGCCATGGAGTCACCGCGCAGGTGTTTGGCGGAAGATTCGCCCATCACCCAGCGTACGGCGTCAATAATATTGGATTTACCACAACCGTTTGGGCCGACAACGCCGACCAGGTCACTGGGGAGTACTACGGTGGTGGGATCAACGAAGGATTTGAATCCGGCAAGTTTTAATTTTCTCAGTCGCATGGTCGGCTAAGATACAGGATCGCGGCGACGTGAAACAATATTGACTTCGAGAAAAATCGACCGACCCCGCAAAATAATTATTGTTCAAAAAATAGCTGTATAAGAATTGTGCAAATTGGTTAAACTTGTCACTTCGACCCACGATCAGGTATCTTCCCCGACCATGAGCACAAAACCAAACAAATCCCTGGAAACTTTCGCCAATCCCATGCCCGAGCGAGACTACACCATCCGCATTGAGGTCCCGGAATTCACTTGCCTGTGCCCAAAAACCGGCCAGCCCGATTTCGCGACACTGAATCTGGAATATGTCCCCGATGCACTCTGTGTGGAACTCAAGTCACTCAAGCTCTATGTCTGGGCCTTCCGCGAGGAAGGGGCCTTTCATGAAGCCGTGACCAACGCCATCCTTGATGATCTGGTCAAGGCGGTTGCGCCCCGTTTTATGCGACTGACCGCCGAATTCAATGTCAGAGGCGGAATTTATACCACCGTTGTTGCCGAACACCGTCAGGATGGCTGGCAGGCCCCGGAAATGGTTCAGCTTCCCTGAGACAATCATGAGTGCAGGAAGCACCGTTCAAGACCTCTATCTCGGCATTGACCTTGGCACCTCCGGCTGTCGCACAATTGTGATCAATGCGCAGGCGGAGGTGGTCGCCAATCTGGCTTATGACTGGCCCGCTGAAATACAAACCGCGCATACCTGGGAACAGGGTGTAAACAGTCTGTTGGCAAAACTGGCCGACAAAGTTGCACTGCACACAATCAAGGGGATATGTGTCGATGGTACCTCGGGAACAGTCATGCTCACTGAAATGGGCCGGCCGCAGGAACCTGTGCTGATGTATAACGATGCCCGGGCCGGACTGCGCGCACAGGAACTGGCCGGCATCGCCCCGGCCGGGCATCCCGTGCTCAGCCCCACCTCCGGGTTGGCTAAAGTGCTTTGGTTAATCAAAAATAACAGGATCGCTACCCTGGACGGCATTTTTCATCAGGCCGATTGGCTGACAAATATATTGCGCGAGTATGACTATGAGGAATCTGAAAAATATCATCGCCACGTACATTACACCGACTACAACAACGCCTTGAAAACCGGCTTTGATCCAGTGGAAAAAAAGTGGCCGGACTGGATTAAACAGTTACACATTCCGGCAGAGTGGCTGCCTTTCGTCGTCGCACCCGGTACAGACATTGGCACAATCTCACGGGATTATGTCGAACAATACGGCTTCTCTCCGGAGACCCGCATCCTGGCCGGCACCACCGACAGTACCGCCGCCGTCATGGCCACCGGCGCAAGTCAACCGGGTGAGGCTGTCACTTCACTGGGCTCCACCATGGTACTGAAAGTGCTCTGTGACAAACCGATCAATGATGCCAATGCAGGCATCTACAGCCAGCCTTATGGTGATCTCTGGTTGGTCGGTGGCGCATCCAACAGCGGCGGTCGTGTACTGCGCGAATTTTTCACTGACGAAGAGATGCGCACCATGATGTCCGAACTGGATTTCTCAAAACCCACCGGACTGGATTACTACCCGTTACCGGCAAAGGGTGAACGCTTCCCCTTTAACGATCCCGACAAGCAACCGGTGCTCACTCCCCGTCCCGATAATCAGCTACACTTTTTTCAGGCCATGCTGGAAGGCATGGCAAAGATAGAAAAAACCGGTTATGAAAAACTGGCGGAAGCCGGTGCACCATACCCTGTCTCTGTATGTACTGTCGGTGGCGGCGCAATTAATCAGGCCTGGACAGAGATGCGTGGCAAATTACTCAATGTACCCATGCTGCAACCACTACATACCGAAGCGGCCTATGGCGTGGCATTACTGGTTAGAAACAAACTACAGCAAACAGGACTTACTACATGAGCGGCAACCCGATAACAGGTGCAAGCTATTTTCTGCGCGGACTGACCCTGATCCGTCAGCCCGGCATAAAAAAATACGTCATCATCCCGCTGATCATCAATGTTATTTTATTCTCGGTGCTGATATGGCTGTCATTGGCCTATTTTAAGGATACCGTTGATTCTTTGGTTGCCGATTTGCCGAGCTGGTTATCCTGGATCACCGGCGCAATCTGGATATTGCTGGCCGCCTGTATTGCATTGGGGATCTATTTCAGTTTTACCATTGTTGCCAATCTGATTGGTGCTCCATTTAACAGTTATCTGGCGGCCGCCGTGGAGAAACACCTCACCGGCCAGACGCCGCCTGAGGTCAATCGTTCCATCAGCAAGGAGATCATCTTTTCCATCAGTAATGAATTGCGTAAATTGCTTTACTTCCTGATGTGGGGTATCCCTTTATTCATTATAACCTTCATTCCCGTCGTCAATCTTGTCGCACCACTCCTGTGGTTCTATTTCGGCACCTGGATGCTGGCGGTTGAATATGCCGACTACCCCATGGGCAATCATGGCCTTGGTTTTAAGGAGATACTGGACAAACTGGCCGAGAAAAAAGTCATGTCACTGGGCTTTGGCGGTGCTGTCATGTTCGGCACCATGTTGCCGGTGTTTAACTTTTTGGTGATGCCCGCAGCGGTTGCCGGTGCGACAGTCATGCGAGTAGAACAATTTCCTGTCAACCAACAAAAATAATATCACTATGATTTTTCATTTACCCCGCATCGTTATTTATTGGTTGATACTTTTTGGTTTGACATTCGCCTCTGCCACGCTGAGGGCGGATACTGACATCAAGCCCTCGTTTGATTGCCGAAAGGCTGCCAGTGATATGGAAAAAACCATTTGCAGTGATGCCGAACTTGCCCGTCATGATCGGGAACTGGGTGAGGTCTACAAAAAAATCCGTAACAAGATGGATCGTGAGGAAAAAACAGCCCTGAAGCAGGATCAACTGGAATGGCTGGATAATCGTCACGATCGTTGCGGGACGAATCCAAACGGTCCCCGAAATCAGTCTGTGATAGATTGTCTGATTAAACATTACCAACAGAGAACTGATGTGCTCTCCCGGTTGTTACTCGATGATGCAACCTATTACCGGGAATCAGTTAAATGGAAGGAGCTCACCCTGCCTGGCAGAAAAAAGTGGCGCAAGCTGGCAAACTGGTCTGCATCCTGCGAGGGGCGACGTCACCTGGAAATCCTGGCAGGATACGGCTATGGAATAAAATTTTTACAGGTGGATAATCAGAACTACGTCATGCACGTCACCTGCGATCTGTATGCCTATGAAAGTGTCTACGAGGTTTATCTTGTCAGGTTCACCGGACAGGGTATTAAAACCAGCCTGTTGAAATTGCCGCAACTTAAACTCAACGAAGGCAACAACACCTGGAAACTTGTGTATGATAAACGCATCACCGGCGGTTTTTATAAAGACCGCAAGCTGCTGACTATGCTGCACCGTTATTCAGGTGTGGGTAACTGCGGCTATCTGCTTGACTACAAAATTACCATTAAACCTGATTCAGCATCTGCCGCTATAAATAGCGCACGGGGGAATGCCGATTGCTCGATTGACAAGGACCCCGATCAATGGCCTGAAATCAAACTGAAAAAGTGATCCATCATGCACACCAGAACAATTCCCGGTTACCTGTCTTGTCTCGTCTGTCTGTTCCTTGCCCTGCCTGTCCAGGCAGCACCTGCCGACTGGTCGGGTGAATGGAAGATCAATGATCCAACACGGTACCACTCCATCACCATTGAAAATGTTACGGCTGAAGGCTTCAGCTTTTATTACGACGAAGGCATCGGGATGAACGGCCATTCTATCAATGGCACTGCCCGCTTTGTCGATGCCAACAGTGCAACAGCGGTGATCGATGACAACACATCGAAAACCTGTACCCTTACCATCAAAATGGAACCTTCTTCCCGTGGCAACACACTCAGCCTGCTGGGCTGTTCCATTAATCACTATTATGAACTTACTGCCGAATCCCGTTTCGTCCCCGACTCAGTCAAGTTGTATTACAAGGCCGGATTTGATTGTGCCAAAGCGACCGGTCCCGTTGAAACGGGAATTTGTGAATCAAGAGTGCTTGCCGCAGCCGATCTGCTATTGGGCAGTCGTTACAAAAGCCTGCGCAAGCAACTGGATAAATCAGGGCAAAAACAATTGCGTGATGCACAACGCGCCTGGCTGAAAGCTCGCGATCAGCAATGCAAAGCGAAGGACAAAACCGAATTCTGTCTGCGCCGTTTTTACGGCCTGCGCCTGCTGCAACTCTACGTGCAGGAAAAGTACCACTTCAAAGCCGGCGACAAACCCAACTATGCGCTCATCGACCAGATCTACCGGCAGCAGAACAAACTGGCTGACGCAGAGAGTAACGGATTAATGGAAAACGGCCTGGGGTTATGGCTGGGCGGCATGATGCAATACCATCTGATTGATCTCGGTTATTTCGAACTCACAACTACACCTGTCGGTAAACAAGGCTACATCATGACAGGCCCCTATTATTTTGACCGTTCCATGGGTCATGACCCTGCGAGCATGGAAGATCAAATCCACATCGAGTTCTCAAAACAGTACGGGTTGGTTTGCGCCCGCTTCACCCGTGGTGAACTGCATATCTACCTGCCGGTGCAAGGCGCTCCATTCTCAGACCACCTGCAAAAATGGCTGGCGGAGATCCCGGTTAAGGAAAAGACAATACACAAGGTTTTCTAGCCGGTAACTGCCTTTTAATGGATTTTTATCGCATCTAAATCTCTATAGCGGCCTTTTATCTGGCCGTTGTCAAAACTTGCTGGACATACTGAAAAGCCTGCCTATAATAGACTTTAAATAATCTGTTAAAGTCTTTTATTTGCCTTTTGAGCCCGTTTATTACCTGTTATGGACTTCTATTCTTTATCTGACAAACGCATCGCTGCGGAACTGGGGGAACGGTTACGCAGCCTGCGCCTGCGCCGGGACCTCACCCAACAACAACTGGCAGAGGCCACCACCCTCTCGCTCAACGTGATTAAGGCACTGGAGATGGGACGCGGCAAACTGACCAGCCTGATCGCCGTCCTGCGTGAGCTGGGCTGTCTGGACGACCTGGACAGCTTTATCCCCCGGCAGGAGATCAGCCCCCTGCAACTGGCCCGCAGCCAGGGCAAGCCGCGGCAGCGCGCCTCCGGCAAACGCCGCATGGCCGATGAGACGGAGCCCCCCACAGAATGGTAAAACGGGTCGATACCGCGCTGGTCAGCCTCTGGGGCTACACCGTCGGCGCTATCGCCTGGCGGGCTGATCGCGGTTACGGCGTCTTTGAATATGAGCCGGATTTTCTCTCCACCGGCCTGGATATCGCCCCGTTACAGATGAGTTTGAACATAGCGCGGCATGGCAGCGGCCTGTTCAGTTTTCCCGGCCTCAACTCCGGCACCTTCTTCGGCCTGCCCGGCCTGTTGGCCGATGCCCTGCCGGATAAATTCGGCAACAGTATCATCAACGCCTGGCTGGCGCGGCAGGGGCGTGACATCAATGAATTCAGCCCGGTGGAACGACTTTGTTATACAGGTAAACGAGCCATGGGGGCACTGGAGTTTGCCCCTGCCTACATTGATCGGCATGACAAATCGGTGCCGGTGGAGATCGCGGATCTGGTGGAGTTGGCGCAGACCATCATGACCAACCGCAATAGTCTGGACGTCAATCTCGGCCACGGGAATACAGCCGGCAATGATGCCATTCTGGATATTCTGCGTGTCGGTACCTCGGCCGGCGGCGCCAGACCCAAGGCGGTCATCGCCATGGATGCACAGGGCAATGTGCGCTCCGGGCAAACGGAAGCCCCGGCCGGTTACGACTACTGGATCCTGAAATTCGACGGAGTCACCGATTTGGAACTGGGAGAACCCCGGGAGTACGGCCGCATCGAATATGCCTATCACCAGATGGCCGTGGCGGCAGGCATCAACATGACCGAATGCCGGCTGCTGGAAGAAAACGGTCGCGCCCATTTCATGACCAAACGTTTTGATCGGGTGAACGGCAACAAGCTGCACCTGCAATCCCTGTGCGGTATCGCCCATTATGACTACAATCAGGCCGGCGCCTACAGCTACGAGCAGGCCTTTGCCGTGATGCGCAAACTGCGTCTGAGCAAGGCTGAAGCGGAACAACAGTTTCGACGCATGGTATTTAATGTGATTGCCCGCAATCAGGATGATCACACCAAGAATATTGCCTTTCTCATGCAACCGGACGGGAAGTGGCAGCTGTCACCTGCCTACGATGTGATCTATTCACACAACCCGGCCGGGATCTGGACCAACCAGCACCAGATGAGCCTCAATGGTAAACGGGATCACTTCACGCGCGCCGACCTGTTGAGCATTGCCGAAAGTATCAGCCTGAATCGACCGCAACAGATCATTGATGAAATTATGCAAGCCGTCAGCCAATGGCCGATCCATGCCGCGTCAGCCGGGGTGGGTAAAACCATCATCGCTGAGATCAGTAAACACCAGCGTCTGGATATCAAAAACAGTTAACCGCAAAGCAAGGGCCGGGTTAACGATACATGTGCCTCTTCGCGTTCTTTGCGCAGCACTCCCGTCAGGAGAAACATCGATCAGTATTGATCCGTCCTTTCTGACAACGCCTGCAAATCCTGCAAGGCCTCATCCATATCCGACATGCCATAGGTATGCCGGGTATTTGTTTTGCTCCAGTTCAGAGCCAATTCCTCCAGCATGGCGACCGCCTTGCTGTTTTCCCGGTAAAGCCGTTCTATTTCCGATTGTTGTTCCTCACGCAAGGTCTGTCGTTCGGCAGCGGTCGAGTTGCCGTCCACATGACGCACAATACTCTTTACCAGCATCACAATACGGGAAAGATTTTCAATACCATTGAGGAAAACCTGCTCCGCAGACGAACTGTAGCGAATAAAGGTCAGTTCGGTGGGATTGAGTTTTTCATTCAGAACCCACAGGGTCTTGTGATATTGATCGATCAATTCACCCAGCTGGATACGTTCATGATCCAGCTTCATGGCAATCAGATCAGCTTCAATCTCTCTGACGTTATGGGCCAATACGCTGTGAGAGGCCAACAGTTTTGTCCAGTGATATGACAAACCGCCCGCCGTCAGGCGTTGAATGGTATTCGCCTCTTTGAGTTTGACAAAAACATTGCTGACGCCCTGAATCACGCCCTGCCTGTCCAGACACCATGACATGTAACAAACCGGATGGATAGCCAGTCCGGCCCGTTCAAATACCCGGTAATGTTCCACAGACAACGGGTCCCCCTCTTCACCGGGGAAGCCGACCAGATCAACAGCCAGTGTACTGCCTTCATCAATCAACACCAGATCCATTTCAATCCCGGCAATCGCGTAATTCAGCAAGACTGTATAACCCTTGCCGGAAAAGGTATGGGCGAACTCCTGAATAACCTCGTTACGATGTTCCAGTTTGGCATGATTTGCCGCCGCACTTTGCTGTATCTCAGATAAATATTGCTGCAACAGGGTCGTGGCGGGAATGTTTTCCATTGCCGCAGAAAGAAAAATCAGTTGCAGCTCACGCGCCCGGGTAACGCCGACATTGAAGACATCCGGTCGGTTCAGATAGGTATAGGTCGCCGGCAGCGTGTCATCATCCACACCACAGGAAATCAACATGATGTCCCGCTCCTCACCCTGGAAGGCATATGGTGTCCCGGCGCGTAATTTGTGGTTAACCAGTTCATCGATAGTAAACATTTTAAACAGCAAATCCTGAATATATTCAGCCTGCTCCCGAAAAAAACTCAACACGCCGATAGCGAGTTTATATTGCGCCGGGATCACAGCCTGTTCATCCACCAGACTGCGCAGTTTTTCGAGAATCGCCTGCGCCTCCGTTTCGTTCACCCCGTTAATGCGCTGTCCGTTTTCTACGGCAATGATTTCAATCGAACCATCCGATTCCGAGCCGGGTTTTTCTGTCATGATACGCAAGCGGTTGTCATAAAAACGACGGTTGCTGAAATTAATAATATTCGGTGTACTGCGATAGTGCTCATTGAGCAGAACAACCGACTCCTGGGCACCCAGTTTGCGAACCACCACATCCACCAGACTGTCGTCACGGTAGCTGATATCAAATGTGGCTGCATCAATCGCTAAGCGATCCAGCAATTGCCCTTGCCGGGCGCGCGAGAGGAAAGAAACATGGCGTAATTGCTTCGGGTCACCGACGACCAGCACCCGTCTGGCACGATACAGGGCAGGTAAACACGAGGCCACATCACACTGGGTTGCTTCATCAATAATGACCAAATCAAACATTTCCGGTTTTAGCGGCAATGCACGGTGTAATGCGGCAAGAGAACAAAGCCAGATGGGCATAGCCTCCAGCAAGGCGGTGAAATTCAGCTCGGTAAATAATTGTTCCTGACGCAGGGACGTCTTTGCACCCAAAGCCTGGCGAAATTTGGTCAAGCTCTGTCGATTGTGTTTCAAACAATCATGCAGTTTATTGTGAAAGACGATATCAATATGTTCCGCCAATAATGCTTCCCGCTGTTTTTGCAGGCTCTGCATCTCGGCCAGACTGTCATGCAAAAACTCCACCTGTCCCCGTTGCCGGGAAAGCCGCCACAGGCGAAATTTGGCAAACAGATTGTACCGGTATTTACCGTTTTCGACATCATACAGGAATTGGCCATCACTTTGCGCAGTAACCAGCTGCTTTTCAAACGCGCGCTCTTTTTTTGACAGTTTGCTGATCAGCCGATTCAGTTCACGTTTTTTCGTATTGCGTTTTTTCCCGGCCACCCTGCCCTGAGTGATCTCATCCAGATATTTTTTCAGATGACTGTGGTAATCACGTGTCCCGGCGCGCATGACCGCGTTGTGACTGAGACCGAAATTTTCCACGATCTTGTCGCGTATCACATCAACGGCATGTTCATTTTGCGACACGACAAGGACGCTCTCCCCTTGCATAAAGCGCTCCAGCGCCAGTGAAGCAATGGTATAGCTTTTACCTGTACCCGGCGGTCCGATTAACAGACTCAGGACATTTCTCGAGGCGCAGTACATGATCTGCTTTTGTGCATCACTTAACAGGCCCGGGACAGTTCTGAAATCAGACAACCGCTTGGCGCGTCGTGTCAGGGTTTCGCCTGTCGGATTTCCCAACAGTGCAATGATCGGCGCGGGGAATGATGCGTCACCGGCCATCAGGGTTAATTCATCAATGATGCCCCTGGATGACATGGAACGACTAATAAACATGACGGCAGAAGCCGGGACAAACAAATAACTGCGCTTACCGATTGCAGCGACCTGGGTGGCAAAATTCTCCTTACCTGCCGGCAACTCCGCCGATAACAGTACCTGTTTTTCATTGCTGTATTTATTTAACAAATCCAACAGACATTGTGTATCAGTCGGATCACATTGCTCGACAACATCCCTTTCAAACTCTTCTGAATGTTCCCGCCCTCCCGTTAACGCATAAAGTAAGGTATAGTTCCAGCGTGGATTATTGATATCAATGCTGATTTGATAACCATTGTCTCGCACACACTCCGCATCATACAAAAACAGTGGTGCACAGATTTTACGGGTGGCGGGTTTCCCATATGCGTTGGTCGTTAAAGAACCAATGATAAAGTGGGAGGCATACAGCAGGGTCTTTTCCCGTCGGTAGGTGGCAACAGCCGCATATAATGCTTCACCATACTTATGATCAACACTGTAAGCGCCCGTCACCTGACAGACCGCTGTTTCAGCCAGGGTTAACTGACGCAGGTGCTGGATATCATTGGCATGGATATTCCACAGACTCTTGTTGCCGTTATCCGCTTCATAACAGGCATGCAAATATTTAATCGACTCAACCGGCATTCAAGGCAACCTCAAGTTATCGTCAGAATGACGACCGTTCTGTCCCTTTATTCTCAATAATACCCTGCGCCGCCTTTGTCGGCCCGGCGGTCAAATTCCGGCCCAACTGTGTCATTTCCACAACGGAAGCACTCATCAAGGGCAGGGCAGTATGGCGAAACCGGTTGATATCATCCAGCGACAAACTGACATCCTGGAATGCCGATTTCAGTTTAGACATGGCTGACTGTACTGCCTTGGTCTGTTTGGCCATTGCCTGAGACTCGGCGTTCATTTTAGCGCTGGAGTTTATCAGCATCTCTTCTGCCTGCTGATTCAGACTTGCCACCTCGCCCAGTATTGTTTTATGGGTCTGCAAAGCAACCACCAGTGTCATGGCGGTGTTTAACGCAACGACAGTAACACTCAATGCCCGATCAATGCCGCGTATCAACTCCCTGTTATTTCGAATGATGATCTCGGTCGTCATGATCCCTTGCTGACTGACGGCCAGTTGTTGTTGCAAATCGTGAATACGTTGCTTAAGGGGGTAGATAATTTCATTTTCAATATAGTGTTGATGTGTATTTTCTGTACCCTCAACAAGCTTTTCCGCAATGCGCTTGTCCAGCAACAGACCAAGTTTTATTTCGCCTTCCAATTCAATGGTCAGTTTGCGCAAACGGTCCTGATCATTTCTGAGTGTAATGTTATCCCGCTCCAGCTGTCCGCGTCCGTCCTGCAGTTGTGTCAGGATCGACTGGAAATCCCCTTCCCTGGCCCGGTAGCGTTTGACCCAGGCGGATAACGGTGTATCCAGTGCGAACCAGCGGGTAAACAGCCGGCGTAACGTCCCCATGTCAAAGTTGTACCGGTTTGGATTAATCTGCGCGGTCCGTTGTTGCAAGGCTTGCAGGGCATGGGCCACCGACCCGCCATCCTCGGCATCGCTGAGCAGCTTGTCCAGCGGCTGTTTGAGCAGTTGTCCGGTGCGGGCCAGATCCTGCTGAACCCGATATCCCAGGTTGTGAATCCGGCCGGACGTTTCCCGTTGTTTGTTGATATCCCGTGAATCCCGCAAAAAAATCTCATTTAGCAACGCATCAACCTGCTTATCCGTGAGTGCCCCGTTCGTTTCGGTAATTTCATACATTTCGGCCAAAGAAACCGAACCGGGCAGGTGAACGGACAATTCATCAGTCATACGAGGCGGTGTTCCGGCTAACGGGAAAATCCTTGAAAATGCAAATTATTATCGACTGGAATTTTCACAGTCTTTGTAATAATGGTTAAATAACACTACACGCATATTTTAGCAAGTTTGTACTCTCATGCCCAAGCTTCATAGTCGAGGACATTACCCGTACCGTTAAATTATGCCTGGCGGAATGCTTTCAACTCAACGTGGTCTTCCTGTACGGCTTGCCGGGTGAAACCCCGGATGATGATAAACTCACTCTGGCGTATTCACAGACACTGGCAGAGCTGGGAGCCCGTGTTAACAACCACACCTTCCTGCCCCTGCCCGGCACACCATTCCGAAACTCACCGGCCGGTGATATAGATATGAAAACACAGCGAGAGATAGTCTTGATGGAGTCAGATGGCAAGGCCTTCGGCAAATGGAAAGGTCAGCTTGCCAGAGCCAAAGAGCTTGTCCATTTACGTGAATCAAAAAAATGAATCGCCTTGTCTGTACACTGCCTGTAACGGAGTATCAGATCAAGGGAATATCGGACATTACTTTCTCTGCAAGACCATTTGCATTCTCATGAAATCGAAAGTCAGGGAAAAGTCGCGCAAAAAACGGTGTGAAATCAGTCCCTCAACAGCAAAACCCAGCGACCCTTTAAAAATAGACAACTCCTTTTCTGTCACAATGCAATCCACCTTTTCCTGAATAACGCGTTGTGCATACTCGCCCAGCACAACCCGGTCGACCACAAGCTCCAGGGCATTGATCTTCCCTCCGCCGCCGTATCCTGATTTTGCGGCACGCCAGTCCAATTTGACACCGTCCTGCTCAAGCTTGTGCCGTGAAGTCATAAAACCACCACCGGCCAAACCGGTGTCGATGAACATCATCCCTGCCGGACGCTCATTGAATGCGCCCCGGGCAAAGATCAAATGTGTCTCAACCAGCCAGAACGGGATAACATGACAACTGTTCTGTTCTGCATGACGATAAAAATCATCCATGATGACTTTTTCAGATTTGCGCAAGGTTAATTGCCGGGCCGGGTAATTAATGGTTGCCATAAAGTGCATCAGGAACCGGGTACCGATTACCCCTTTGATATCTACCTCGCCGAAGACAGGCCTGGAGATATGTTGTAAATCCAGAGTCGTAACAGGAACGTGCTGCACAAGCATCGCCCCGAGACTGACTTGATCCACTTTGCCATAGCCGGTCTTGCCCTTCTTGCCACCGGCATATTCTTCCCATGCACTGTCAACGATGTTGGCAGTGATCTGCCGGGCGAATGCGTGGTCGAGGATCAGTTCTTCAGCACCGGTATCAAGAAAAAACTTTGCCGGTTCAGATCCATTGACCGATATTTCCACAACAGGCAAGGGTTCGCTCACCACAAAGGGCAAGTCAACCCGGTCAGGACCATTAATCTGATAAGGTGGCGTCGCAATAAAAAGTTCGGCCTGTGCGGCCCTGGCGCGGAGCGGACGAAAAGGACCCACAGGTATCGGTCCCTGGGCCTTGCGCAATAAATCTGCGGCTTCCCGCCAGCGAGCCTGACGAATGCAAAGCATGGCCTGTTGAAACAGCTGCATAACATTGAAAGGCCTGCACTTCTGATACCAGGATGATGTCATCCCTGCTTCATGAAACAACCTCTCGGCCTGTGCCAAATCATTGCGCCAAAATGACAACAGCGCCAGTTTCGACAAGATTTGACCATCAACCGGATTATCCAGCCGATACTGTTGATATAACTTTTCTGCCTCGGCCAGGTTACCTGCGGCGAAACACAGGTCGGCCCGTTCACGAACTGTTGTATCCATTGGCATAGGACTCCGGTTATCTGCTCCGGTTGACTGTACCCCGACATGCCGGGCAAGGCATTAACCCGGGTTAAGACGGCGTCGAATCCGGCTCAGGGCCACCGGCGTAATACCAAGGAACGACGCAATGTGATATTGGGGAATGCGTTGCACCAGTTGTGGGTACATCTCCAGAAACAGGCGATAGCGCCCAGCCGCTGACGTCAACAGGAAATCCGCTTCGCGCTGTTCCTTGCGCAAAGCCACATGTTCCATCAATCGGAGTTTGAGCCTGATCCAGCAAGTATGTCGTTGCTCCATGTGCATGACAGCAGCGGCACTGATTTGCAGTGTCCGGGTCGGTTCCAGCGTCTCAACAGAGAAACGGCACGGGCTGTCCGTGATGTAAGACCCGAGACAGGCAACCAGTGTTTTTTCACCCGCGAAGGTGTGATTGCGTTCAAGGCCCTCTTCTGTTTGATAAAAATACCGCACCAGACCGGAACAAATAAAATGAACCGAACCGTCCTGCACACCTGTCCTGAACAGGGTATCGCCGGCAGGGAAGGAACATGGTTTGACAGCCTGACGAAGCCACACCATCTCCTCATCCGGTATATCAACCAGTGAACGTAGCAAGTCTGTCAATTCTTGCAGCAGCGCAGTATCACTTTGCGTCATGTTTTGCTCCAATCCAATGTCGGTATAACTCACCGACTGTTTACAAATATTGCCGCATTACCTCTGTTCACCGCCACTAAACCAGCTTGCTTCTGAACATAAAAAACACCGCGCCGAGCAAACACAAGCCGGCCCACAAATAATCCAGTTTCAGAGGTTCTTTCAGATACAGAATGGAGAAAGGTACGAAGACAGACAGGGTAATCACCTCCTGCATAATTTTCAGCTGACCGACCGACAAGGCGGTATAGCCGATCCGGTTGGCAGGCACCTGAAGCAAATATTCAAACAGGGCAATACCCCAACTCACCAGCGCGGCAATGATCCACGGCTTGTCGTTTAACGTTTTTAGATGCGCATACCAGGCAAAGGTCATAAAGATGTTACTGCATACCAGCAGCAAAACAGTTGTGGATATCGTCCCCATAAACACCTTCACTCAGGCAAAGCTGACACGCTGTACGGTTCGAATTGACCGGTATTTGAACGGGAAGCATGGGTTCTCACAAAACTAACTAGATAACAACCGTTCAGACTGGCAATTTCACGAAAATATATGTCAGAACAAAAAACCCCGCAACAGAAGTTACAACAACTTCCCAGGGTCGGAGCGATGGCGAGACTCGCAGAACACAGGCCGGGGATGCCTGTGTCACCTCGCTCGGGCACCGGGCGAGTGAGACCATAAAAAAACCTCTACAACCGCGAAGACTGTAGAGGTCTGATTTGAAAATTTGGTGCAGATGGCGAGACTCGACAAATCTGCCGGGAGCAGATTTGGAGGCGCGCTTTTCGCGCCCCCGCAGGGGTGACGATGGACCGAAAGTCCAGTGGACTTTCGCAGCCTGAGGAACGCGAGCCAGGGATGGCGAGCTGGTTGGGAACACATGGATGTGGAAGTTGGGTAGCAGACTTTTAATGAAAAAAATGGTCGTTATGAGAGTTTCAGGAGCAGTTGTCATGATTTGATTTCACCACGATGCACGACGACCAAGTGCGAGTGAGACCATAAAAAAACCTCTACAACCACGAAGACTGTAGAGGTCTGATTTGAAAATTTGGTGCAGATGGCGAGACTCGACAAATCTGCCGGGAGCAGATTTGGAGGCGCGCTTTTCGCGCCCCCGAAGGGCACAGGCCAGGGATGGCCTGTGTCACCTCGCACGGGTACCGGGCGAGTGAGACCATAAAAAAACCTCTACAACCACGAAGACTGTAGAGGTCTGATTTGAAAATTTGGTGCAGATGGCGAGACTCGAACTCGCACGGCTCGCGCCACTACCCCCTCAAGATAGCGTGTCTACCAATTCCACCACATCTGCAGTTTAGGGTTTAGTCAGCCTGAGGAACATCCGGGGCCTTATCGCCGGCCTTTTGTTGCTGTTCGATTTTGGCCTTGTCCACCACGCTGGTTGGGGCAGCCTGCTTGTTCGTCAGGTAGGCCAGGCTCAGACTGGTGATAAAAAACAGGGTCGCCAGAATAGCTGTGGTGCGGGTCAAAAACGAGGCTGATCCGCGTGCGCCGAATACCGTACCTGATGCACCCGCTCCAAATGCCGCACCGGTGTCAGCACCTTTACCCTGCTGTACCAGGATCAACACGATCAAGGAGACGGCGATCAGGACGTGAGCGACTAATAATAAATTGTGTACCATTGTTTCAGTTACTTCCGTTTGAGTTGGTTCAGATTAGTCTGCGGCCGTGCAGATCGCCAGGAAATCTTCAGCCTTCAGTGAAGCGCCGCCGATCAACCCACCGTCGATATCAGCCATGGCCAACAGTTCTTTGGCATTCCCCGCATTCATGCTGCCGCCGTACTGAATACGCAGTCCGTCGGCCACACCTTGATCATGTTCTGCGAGCATGCCACGAATAAATGCATGTACATCCTGGGCCTGTTCCGGTGATGCGGTCTTGCCGGTGCCAATAGCCCAAACCGGTTCATAGGCAATGACGCCTTCACCCAGGGTTTTGATCCCCACTTCGTCAATGACGGCCTTTAACTGGCGGGCACATACCTCTTCAGTAATGCCTTTTTCGCGCTCTTCAAGGGTTTCACCAATACACAGGATGGGCGTCAACCCGGCTTTGTGGGCTACCGCGAATTTTTTGGCCACCAGGGCATCGTCTTCGCCATACAGGGTGCGACGTTCTGAGTGACCGACAATGACGTATTTACAACTGAAATCCAGCAACATGGAGGCTGAGATTTCACCGGTAAAGGCGCCTTTTTCTTCAGTGCTTAAATTTTGACCACCCCAGGCAACTGCGGTCCCCTTAAGTTGATCAGCCACATCGGGAAGGTAAATATAAGGGGCACAAACGGCCACCTCTGCCGCTTTCACATCACCCATGCCTGCCTTGATACCGTCCAGCAGTGTTTTGATGCTGTCACGGGAACCATTCATTTTCCAGTTTCCGGCAATTATCGGTTTTCGCATTCTTCTCCCCTCGGTCTTCTTTTGCGGCATTGAAAATAGCGCGAAAGCTTACCCTTGGGAGCGGCGGAAATCAATCAAGTATGGGAAAAAACCCGACAATTCAGGTACAAAGACCGGCTCAGGAGGAGACGACCTCACGCACCACATCGGCAATACCATTGGCGACCGATTTAACCAGTCCTTCGTCCTGCCCCTCCACCATGACCCGAATCAGGGGTTCGGTGCCGGAAGGACGTAACAGGACCCGACCTGAGCCGTTCAGCATGGCTTCGGCATCCTCGACAGCCTTTTTGACCGGTGTCTGTCCACACACATCCATCCGCTCTACCAACCGGACATTCACCAGGGTTTGCGGGTATTTACTCATGCCGTTTAGTAAGTCACGCAAGGATTTGCCACTGCTGACCATGGCCGATAGCACCTGCAGGGCGGAGACCATACCGTCACCGGTGGTGGTCCGATCCAGACAGATAATGTGGCCGGAATTTTCTCCGCCCAGACTCCAGTTTTCCTTCAACAGCGCTTCCATGACATAGCGATCACCGACCGCTGCCCGCTTGAAGGGAACATCGGCTCGCTGCATGGCATGTTCAAACCCCAGGTTGGTCATCAGCGTTCCGACCACACCACCGTTTAAACTGCCGGCCGCTTTACGATCCATGGCAATGATATAGAGCAGTTCATCGCCATCCACCAGATTTCCTTCACTATCGACCATCAAGACTCGATCACCGTCTCCATCCAGTGCAATCCCCAGGTCCGCCTTTTCAGCCAGTACCGTCTCCTGCAACAGCGCCGGCTTGGTGGAACCGCATCCATCATTGATATTCAACCCATCCGGACGATTACCAATGGCAATTACCTCAGCACCCAATTCGCGCAAGACACTGGGCCCCACCCAGTAACCGGCGCCATTGGCACAGTCGATCACTATCTTCAAACCAGTCAGGTTGGTGGCATAGGGAATAGTGCTTTTGCAGAATTCGATATAGCGCCCTTCTGTATCCTTGACGCGCATGGCTTTACCCAGTTTGGCCGAATCATTACAGACCATTTCCTTGTCAAGCTCGGCTTCAATCGCCATTTCCACATCATCCGGCAGTTTGGTGCCATCTGCCGAAAAAAACTTGATGCCATTATCGTAATAAGGATTGTGCGAGGCACTGATGACGATACCCGCTTTGGCGTGGAGGGTGCGGGTTAGATAGGCCACAGCCGGGGTGGGCATGGGACCAAGAAGATAGATGTCCAGGCCTGCTGAGGAGAGCCCCGCTTCCAGGGCTGACTCGAACATGTAACCGGAGATACGGGTATCCTTGCCGATAATGACCTTACCGCCATTACAACCGGCCAATACTTTTCCGGCAGCCCAGCCCAGTTTTAACATAAAATCAGGGGTTATCGGAAAGGTACCGACTTTGCCACGAATCCCGTCGGTACCAAAATATTTTCTTGCCATCCTGTTTCTACCTTATATTTATGGCGCTGAACGGACCGCCAGGTGCAGTTTGACTGCATCCATCGTGGCCGCCACGTCGTGCGCACGAATAATTGAAGCGCCTTTTTCCATGGCAAGCATCGCCAGAGCAACACTGCCGTAAACCCTTTCCCCGACGTCCTTGTTAAGTATATAACCTATTGTCGATTTTCTCGAAACGCCCATCAAAATCGGTACATTCATTTCTGCAAATTCTGACAGGTGCTTTATCAGACTCATGTTCTGGGTCGGTGTTTTACCGAACCCGAATCCCGGATCGATGATGATCTGCTGAGGATCAATGCCTGCCTCGATACAGGCCGCCATCCGTTGTTGTAAAAATCTGCTGACATCGACAACCACATCCTCGTAGACCGGATTTGTTTGCATCGTCCGGGGCTCACCCTGCATATGCATTAAACATACCGGAACGCGCATTGCAGCAGCCGTTGCCAGGGCATTTTCACCCCGCAGGGCGCACACGTCATTGATCATGTCAGCTCCGGCTTGAACTGCTGCACGCATCACATCCGCCTTGCTGGTATCTATCGAGATAGGGATGTCCGATTCCTGTCGAATTGCCTCGATAACAGGGATAACACGTGCCAGTTCCTCATCCGGTTCCACCGCAGCTGCACCAGGCCGGGTCGATTCACCACCGATATCAATCATGGATGCGCCGGCCAGTATCATTTGACGCACCTGAATCAGTGCTGAATTTATCGAGTTGAACTTGCCACCATCAGAAAACGAATCGGGTGTTACATTGAGAATACCCATCACACACGGTTCAGGTAATGTAAAAGTACGGGTAGGTGTGGAGAATTTCATTTGCTTAATCAGCCGTGCTTTAAGTCTGCCTATGATACAAAATGACCTGATTGAAGACCATGCAGAAAAAAATGCCCCGCATTGCGGGGCACTGACAGGTATGCTGTTATCAATTCAAACTTCAGTGTTCACTGGCCGGACCGCCGATCGCGCCGCTGCCTTTGTTGCCACTCTCTTTTGAATCGGACATTTCGGCGGAACCACCTGTTGGTGGTGCATGGTCATCCCAACCTTCCGGTGGCCGTGGTTTGTTTCCCGCCATGATATCGCTGATCTGTTCCTTGTCGATGGTTTCATATTTGATAAGCGCATCCGCCATCAGATGTAACTTGTCCATGTGATCGGTCAGGATGTCTTTGGCCCGATCATAATTACGATCCACAATGGCGCGAATTTCTTCATCGATAATATGGGAGGTTTCATCCGATACATTCTTGTGTTGGGTAACCGAATGACCGAGGAATACTTCCCCCTCTTCTTCACTGTAGGTCATGGGTCCAAGGCGTTCTGAAAGTCCCCACTTGGTGACCATGCTGCGAGCCAGTTCGGTAACACGATGAATGTCGTTGGATGCACCGGTCGTCACCTGTTCGCGGCCAAAGATCAATTCTTCGGCAAGACGCCCGCCAAACAGGCTGGAAATCGAGCTTTCCAGACGTTCCTTGCTATAGCTGTAACGGTCCTCTTCCGGCAGGAACATGGTCACACCCAGTGCGCGACCACGGGGAATGATGGTGACCTTATAAACCGGATCATGTGAGGGAACCATGAGGCCGACGATGGCATGTCCCGCTTCGTGATAAGCAGTCAGTTTCTTTTCGTCATCGCTCATTACCATGGATCGGCGCTCGGCGCCCATCATGATTTTGTCCTTGGCCTTGTCAAATTCGGCCATTTCAACCAGACGTTTGTTGGCACGGGCGGCAAACAATGCCGCTTCGTTGACAAGATTGGCCAGATCAGCACCTGAGAACCCGGGGGTCCCACGCGCAATGATCTTGGGATCAACATTATCGGCAATGGGCACCTTGCGCATGTGCACCTTGAGGATCTGCTCACGACCGCGCATATCGGGCAACGGCACCACTACCTGGCGGTCGAAACGGCCGGGACGTAATAAGGCGGGATCCAGTACATCAGGGCGGTTGGTCGCGGCAATGACGATGACGCCTTCGTTACCTTCAAAGCCATCCATTTCCACCAGTAACTGGTTGAGTGTCTGTTCACGCTCATCGTGCCCGCCGCCGAGACCTGCGCCACGATGACGACCGACAGCATCAATTTCGTCGATGAAGATGATGCAGGGAGCATGCTTTTTGGCCTGCTCAAACATGTCTCGCACACGGGATGCGCCGACACCGACAAACATTTCCACGAAGTCAGAACCGGAAATGGTAAAGAACGGCACCTTGGCCTCACCGGCGATAGCCTTGGCCAGCAGCGTCTTACCGGTACCCGGTGAGCCGACCATCAAGACACCCCGCGGGATCTTGCCGCCGAGCTTCTGGAATTTGCCGGGATCACGGAGGAATTCAACCAGTTCGGAGACTTCTTCCTTGGCTTCATCTACACCGGCCACATCACTAAAGGTGATTTTAACCTGATCCTCGCCCAGCATACGGGCACGGCTCTTGCCAAAGGACAGGGCGCCGCGGCCACCGCCGCCACCCTGCATCTGACGCATAAAGAATATCCACAGACCGATGATCAGCAGGAAGGGGAACCAGGAGATAAATATCTGCGTCCAGATAGATTGCTCAATGGGTTTGCCGGTAACTTTAACGCTGTGTTCCAGCAAGGTGGTAATCAGCGGCGTATTATCCGTCTCGGGACTGAAGGTGCTGAAACGGCTGCCATCCATCTTGGTGCCTGAGATAGTCCGCCCCTGGATTTGCACTTCACTCACCAGACCCTGCTTAACGCTTTCTATAAATTCAGAATAGGCCGGTTGCTTTTCAGTCTTGGGGTTGTTCAGGCTCTGGAACACAGCCATGAGTATGACCGCGACAAGCACCCACAACACTATACTTTTCGTTACTTCGTTCAAACCATTTCCTCTATCGGTAGATACCGGTTAGTAACACTATCGTTTGATTATAGTTTGCCATTGTAGCCTCTGGCCAGCAAATATACCTCTCTGGAACGAGGTCTGGAGGCCTTCGGTTTGCGCACAATCACCTTGTCAAAACAGGCTTTTAGCGCTTTCATGTACTCATCAGAACCTTCTCCCTGAAAGACTTTCACCAAAAAGTCCCCGTCTTTTACAAGGATATTTTTCGCGAAATCCAGTGCCAGCTCCGCCAGATACATGGCTCGGGGCTGGTCCACGGCCTTCATGCCACTGATATTGGGTGCCATATCCGACATTACAAGGTTAGCCTGTTGATTTTCCATGGTTTGTAATAATTCGTCATACACCGCCTGCTCGGTGAAATCCCCCTGGATAATCGTGACATCCGGCAAACTGTCGATGGGCAGGATGTCCAGGGCAATGATACGGCCCTTGCCGTCCATACGCTGACCGGCCAATTGTGACCAGCCACCGGGCGCCGCGCCCAGATCGACGATGGTCATGCCCGGTTTGATGAGCCGGTCCCGCTGATTGATCTCGTCGAGTTTGTAAACCGCCCGTGATCGATAGCCCTCTTTTTGGGCCTGCTGGACATAAATGTCATCAAAATGCTCTTTGAGCCACTTTTTACTTTGCTTGGATCTGGCCATGTGATGATATGATCGCCGCTCTTTTATTCCGGATTGGTTAATATGATTTTATCGCAAAAACAACGGCACTTTCTCCGCGGGTTGGCCCATGACCGCAAACCCGTGGTCATTATCGGTGGCGCCGGCCTGACGGAAAACGTCTTGCTGGAAATCGATTCCGCGCTGGCGCACCACGAGCTCATCAAGGTTCGCGTCAATGCCGATAACCGCGAAGCCCGTAAACAGATGATCGACGAAATCACCGCAAAAACCGCCAGTGAACTTATACAGAGTATCGGCCACATCGCCTGTTTCTTTCGTCGGGCGGAGAAACCGGTGATTGACCTGCCCAAAAACTAAACCTGTTATATCTGACACTTCAGGCATCGAATTACCGACTGGGTCATGTGCCTCAATACCATTGAATCTTGGGGCACTTATCCGCTTTTTCCAGGATTGTTTTCAAGATTTGACAGCCGCATGGGCCGGACAATACCCGTGATCAGTCTTTATCTTTGGTTAATCCCGCAGTAACCAGCGCCAGCCCGGCCAGACTGTTGAGCAAAAACAGAATGGAGGAGATACCGTGCAATTGCCCGAATTGTCTGGCTGCATCACCCGTCAATCCCGCAGACTTAAGTTCCGCCATCATGGGCTGCAGCACAAACTGACCGATGCAAATAATGATCAACATACCAAGCAGGGTATATATCCGCCACTGTTGCCAATGCCGAACCCCCTGCTGATATAACACACCGGCCAATAACAGAATACCGCAGACCAGGCCGATAAAACTCATGATGGTAAACAGTTGTCCGGCAACTTCGCCGGCCTGCTTGCGTTCGAGCAGATTAAACAGTACGGGTGCAACCACATAGCCGATGATCCACATACCGCCGATCCAGACCGTGAGTAAGATGCGCTGGGATATCTGAAACATATCGCAATTTCCTGGGTATGCCGTTGACCGGGCAAATTTCGTCGCGCAGCCGGATGCGGTATTCGCGTGTCAACCACGCCGAATACCGGTGAGGTATTACTGGTATGTCACCTTAATGATTTCGTATTCCCGATCCCCGCCGGGTGCTTTCACAACGACTTCATCCTCTTCCGATTTACCGATAAGAGAACGGGCAATGGGTGATGAAACCGCAATCAGGCCTTTCTTGATGTCCGCCTCCAGATCGCCAACGATCTGATAGGTCACTTCTTTTTCATCATTAATATCATAGAGCTTAACGGTGGCACCGAAAACAATCCTTGAACCGGCATTGGCACCGACGGTTTTTACATCAATGATTTCCGCATTCGACAACACCGCTTCCAGTTCCTGAATGCGGCCTTCCATGAAACTCTGTTGTTCACGAGCGGCATGATATTCGGCATTTTCCTTCAGATCGCCATGCTCGCGTGCTTCGGCAATGGCCTGAATAACTTTCGGCCGTTGCACACTCTTCAGATCCTTGAGTTCTTCACGTAACCGTTCCGCGCCGGCGGCAGTGATAGGGGGTCGTGCACTCATGCGCCTGTCTCCTTATGCAAATCCTGCAATTTGTTCACTTCGCTCATGTCTTTCTGTTGCAGCGCAATCGCCAGTGCCTCACCACCGGCCAGCGTGGTTGTTGAGGTCACCTTGTGTTGCAATGCAGCCCGCCGAATCGTATAGGAATCCGCGATCGACTGCCGTCCTTCTGTGGTATTGACGATCAGGTCGATTTCGTCGTTCTTGATCATATCCACAATATGCGGTTGGCCTTCCATTACCTTGTTCACAACCTTGCAATCCACACCGGCGGCCTGCAAAACAGCGGCCGTGCCACGAGTTGCAACAATATCAAAACCCAGGTCTGCATACATCTTGCCGACTTTGGCGACATTACCGCGATCCGCTTCACGCACACTCAGGAATGCCTTGCCTTTAAGCGGTAATGATACACCCGCTGCAATCTGTGACTTGCCGAAAGCCTCACCGAAATTACGCCCCACACCCATCACTTCACCGGTGGATTTCATTTCCGGTCCAAGAATCGGATCCACACCGGGGAATTTGATAAACGGGAAAACAGCTTCCTTCACACTATAATAGGCAGGAATCACTTCTTTTGTGAATTTCTGCTGTTGCAGACTCTTGCCCACCATACAGCGCGCCGCAATTTTTGCCAGCGGCTGTCCGGTCGCCTTGGAGACAAATGGCACGGTACGCGAGGCGCGTGGATTCACTTCCAAAACATACACTGTATCGCCCTGAATGGCGAACTGGGTGTTCATCAAACCAACAACATTCAACCCCTTGGCCAGTTTGACCATCTGTGCCCGCATTTCATCCTGCACTTCTTTTGACAGGTTATAGGGTGGCAGCGAACAGGCTGAGTCACCGGAATGCACACCGGCCTGTTCGATATGTTGCATGATGCCGCCAATCACCACATCGGTACCGTCACAAATCGCATCGGCATCCACTTCAATGGCATCATCCAGGAAGCGATCCAGCAGGACGGGTGATTCGTTCGACACTTTCACCGCATCGGTCATGTAACGATGCAGTTCTTCCTCGTTATAGACAATCTCCATGGCCCGCCCGCCCAGTACATAGGATGGACGCACCACCAGGGGATAACCGATCTCCTCCGCCAGCCTGACGGCCTCGCTTTCATTGCGGGCGGTACGGTTCGGCGGCTGTTTCAGACCGATTTTGGTCAACAGTTTCTGGAAACGTTCGCGGTCTTCCGCCAGGTCAATGGAATCCGGGGTGGTGCCGATGATCGGCGCACCGGCGGCTTCAAGATCACGTGCCAGCTTCAGCGGTGTCTGCCCGCCATATTGCACAATGATCCCTTTGGGTTTTTCCAGTTCCACCAGTTCCAGCACGTCTTCCAGAGTCAGTGGTTCAAAGTAGAGTCGATCGGATGTGTCGTAATCGGTCGAAACGGTTTCCGGGTTACAGTTCACCATGATGGTTTCATAGCCATCTTCACGCATGGCGAAGGCGGCATGTACACAGCAGTAGTCAAACTCGATCCCCTGGCCGATGCGGTTGGGTCCACCACCCAATACCATGATCTTTTCCCGATTCGTGGGTGCGGCCTCGCATTCATCTTCATAAGTGGAATACATATAGGCCGTGCTGGTGGCAAATTCCGCCGCACAGGTATCCACCCGCTTGTAGACCGGACGAACGCCCAGATCATGACGATGCTTGCGGAAGGCCTGCTCCTTGATGCCAAGCAATTTCGCCAAACGGCGATCAGAAAAACCCTTGCGTTTGAGATAGCGGACACGCAACGCATCCAGATCCTTGAGAGAACCGGCCTTGACCTCGCTTTCCAGCTTGATGATCTCTTCGATCTGCACCAGGAACCAGCGATCAATTTTGGTCATGTCGAAGATCTCTTCCACGCTTAGGCCGGCACGGAAGGCATCCGCCACATACCACAGTCGATGGGCACCGGGTATTTTCAGCTCGCGGCGCAGAATATCCATCAGATCGGAGCGATTCAGGTCGAGCATCTCATCGAAGCCATCAACACCGGTTTCCAGGCCACGCAGGGCCTTTTGCAGGGATTCCTGTTGGGTTCGACCGATGGCCATGACCTCGCCCACCGACTTCATCTGGGTGGTCAGGCGGGCATCGGCCTGGGGGAATTTTTCAAAGGTGAAACGCGGTATCTTGGTGACCACGTAGTCGATACTCGGCTCAAACGAAGCCGGTGTGGCGCCGCCGGTGATCTCGTTTTGTAATTCATCCAGGGTGTAACCCACCGCCAGTTTGGCGGCCACCTTGGCAATAGGGAAACCGGTGGCCTTGGAGGCCAGCGCTGATGAACGGGAGACGCGGGGATTCATCTCAATGATGATCATGCGACCGTTATCGGGGTCGATGGCAAACTGGACGTTTGAACCGCCGGTATCCACGCCGATCTCGCGCAATACCGCCAGGGAGGCATCCCGCATGATCTGGTATTCCTTGTCCGTGAGGGTCTGGGCCGGTGCAACCGTGATGGAGTCACCGGTATGGACGCCCATGGGATCCAGATTTTCGATGGAACAGATAATGATGCAGTTGTCTGCGCGATCCCGCACCACTTCCATTTCGTATTCTTTCCAGCCGAGAATGGATTCTTCAATCAGCAATTCATTGGTGGGTGACAGGTCGAGTCCGCGTTCGCAGATTTCGATAAACTCTTCCTTGTTATAGGCGATGCCGCCGCCACTGCCGCCCATGGTGAAGGAGGGACGGATAATGGTCGGATAACCCACCTGGGCCTGCACCTGCAGCGCCTCCTCCATGCTGTGAGCAATAGCTGATTTCGGCATATCCAGCCCAATCTTGCGCATGGCATGGCGAAAACGATCCCGATCTTCGGCCTTGTCGATGGCGTCCTTGGTGGCGCCGATCATTTCCACATTGTACTTTGCCAACACGCCCATGCGATCCAGATCCAGTGCACAGTTGAGCGCAGTCTGCCCGCCCATAGTGGGCAGCAAGGCATCCGGTTTTTCCTTTTCGATGATCTTCTCAACTGTCTGCCAGTTGATCGGCTCGATGTAGGTGGCATCGGCCATTTCCGGATCGGTCATAATGGTGGCCGGATTGGAGTTCACCAGAATTACCCGGTAACCCTCCTCTCTCAGTGCCTTACAGGCCTGGGCGCCGGAATAGTCAAATTCACAGGCCTGACCGATGATGATCGGGCCTGCACCGATGATAAGGATGGATTCAATGTCTGTTCTTTTTGGCATAGTGTTTCTTACTGTTTTAACGCAAAGGCGCCGAGGCGCAAAGATTTCAAAATAAATTCAGAATATTCAACTTTGTGTCTTTGCGTCTTTGCGTTGAGATTTAATTAATTCAATAAAGTGATCAAACAGCGGCGCCACGTCGTGCGGACCCGGGCTGGCTTCCGGGTGCCCCTGGAAACTGAATGCGGGCACATCGGTGCGCTCCACGCCCTGCAACGAACCATCAAACAGTGAACGATGAGTTGCCTGCAGATTGGCCGGCAGGGTCGAATCATCCACCGCAAACCCGTGGTTCTGACTGGTGATCATCACTGTTTTGGTCTTTAAATCCTGCACCGGGTGGTTGGCACCGTGGTGTCCGAATTTCATTTTGATGGTTTTCGCACCACTGGCCAGTGACAGGATCTGGTGACCCAGACAGATGCCAAACAGGGGTACCTTGCCGGCTATCTCCTGCACCGCCTTGATGGCGTAATCACAGGGTTCGGGATCGCCCGGTCCGTTGGACAGAAATACTCCGTCCGGATTGAGTTTTATGACGTCGGCAGCCGGTGTCTGGGCCGGCACCACCGTCAGTCGACAGCCGCGATCCACCAGCATACGCAGAATATTGCGTTTGACACCAAAATCGTAGGCTACCACATGATGGGGCAGCTTTTCTTCGATGGGATGTGGTGCACTCGGCAGACCGTTTTTAAGCGTCCAGCTGCCCTGTACCCACTCATATGGCTGGTGCGTGGTCACCTCTTTGGCCAGGTCCATGCCTTTCAGACCGGGGAAACCTTTGGCTGCCGCAATCGCCGCCGCTTCATCCAGCTTGTCACCGGCCATGATACAACCGTTCTGGGCACCCTTTTCACGCAGGATTCGGGTCAGTTTACGGGTATCGATATTGGCGATGGCCACCACATTGCGGCGTACCAGATAATCCGGCAGGCTCTCCTTGCAGCGCCAGTTACTGGCAATCAGGGGGACATCGCGCACCACCAGACCACTGGCATACAAATTGGAGGCTTCTTCATCCTCCTCATTTGTTCCCACATTACCGATATGGGGATAGGTCAGGGTTACGATTTGTTGTGCATATGAGGGATCGGTGAGAATTTCCTGATAACCGGTCATGGCAGTATTAAACACCACCTCCCCGACTGTCCGGCCGTCACTGCCAATGGATTCACCATAAAAGACCGTTCCATCTTCGAGTGCCAACAGTGCTTGCTTTCTCAACGTCCCCTCCAGATTTTACGCGTGCAAAAACGGGAGGCACCCTACCGGGGGCCTCCCGCTCAGAATAGATTTGGCCGGATTTGTCTCAGACCAGGGGGATTGTACTAAATATGCCGGGAAAGTGCCAAGGGTAGATACCAGTTATTTTATCCGGCATTCGGTTGTTAATTAACAGTGACTTACTCACACCAACATGTCTACAGGCGTTTTTTTGGGTACAATGTTGCAAACCACAGCGGAGAAACGCTTTGCAAGTCACGTTAAATACCCTGGATAAATTTCAATGTCTCGCCGACAAGTGCCCCCTGACCTGTTGCATCACCTGGTCGATTCATGTCGATAGCGCAACACTCGATAAGTGGGCGAAAATCCCGGATCAAACACTTCGTGACGAGCTGAACAACGCCACCAGACAGGATCAGGAACAAGGCTGTGTGATGAAACTGCGCAGTGATGGATACTGTGTGCTGCTGAACGATAACCGACAGTGCAGCCTGCAATTGCGGACCGGGCATGAAAATCTTCCGCAAACCTGCCGGGAGTATCCAAGACGCTCGCGAACAGAAGACCTGCGAAATACCAAAACAGCATCTATGGGCTGCCCTGCCATCACGCAACAACTGCTCGAAATCAGTGATCCTGCAGCACTTTTTACGACAACCGGTGACATAAACCCCGTTTTTACAAAGCTAGAATTTGATGCCGGCCTGGCAATCGAGCTGAATAATGTTTTCACTCAGGTTATGCAGGATCAACGTACACCATTAGGGACCCGCTTGTTACTGCTGTCCCGACTGCTGATCTCATTGTCTATCCATTCGCAGGAACAAACCCTGAATTGGCAAACAGTGAAAAGACTTTTTAACAAACCGAGACAACAACTCCGCGACTTACAGCAGTTGGTAAAAAACAAACGTATAGAACCCACCGATATTCAGGGAGGACAATTCTGGTGTCTGGTTTACATCCTGTCGAAAGGGAGCAAGGGCAGGTCATTTCTGGAACAATTTGGACATGATTCGTTCATCACACAGGCAGAATCACTGATTAGCGGACAAGCGAATAACTTCAGCGATTTTAACAAAACTGTATTGAAACTGCGCGAAGCGGCGTTACCGGCATTGGCGGATCTCGATCAATTTGGTACGAATTATCTCCTTGTTAAATGCGTCAATACAGGTTTCCCCATGCAACCAAGGTCAGGAAATTTCGTGGCAACTTTCCTGCATGCAGTATTGCCCTATGCAATGATACAGTTATTTTTATGGATGTTGTTTGATAAAAACAAAAGCATCACTCAAAACGATATCGCTGTTGCGACTGCGATTATCGAAAGACATCTCGACCACAATCTGAAGATTTATAATCTATTCGAGAAAAACCCGGTTTTTTTACAACTTGATCACTATGCTGACTGCCTGACAATGTTATAGCACGGCACATCAATCCTTAAGATCAAGTACATCCTGCATATCAAACAAGCCGTTTTGCTTTTGCATTAACCAGTTGGCGGCACGCACCGCGCCTTTCGCAAAGGTCATGCGTGACGAAGCCTTATGTGTAATTTCCACCCGCTCACCGATATCGGCAAACATCACGGTGTGTTCGCCAACGATATCTCCGGCGCGGATAGTCTCAAAGCCAATGGTCTTGCGTTCCCGTTCACCGGTATTACCTTCACGACCATAGACAGCACAGTCCTTCAGATCACGGCCCAACGCTGCGGCAACGACTTCCCCCATCCGCAATGCGGTGCCGGAAGGGGCATCCACCTTGTGGCGATGGTGGGCTTCGATCACTTCGATGTCGGTATATTCGCCCATGACCCGGGCAGCCATATCCAGCAGTTTCAGACACAGATTGACGCCGACGCTCATGTTGGGGGCAAAGACGATGGCGATCTCGTTTGACGCATCACTGATCTGCTGTTTCTGTTCCTCGGTAAAGCCGGTTGTACCGATGACCATTTTCCGACCGGTCTTGCGACATATTGCCAGATTGGCCATGGTCACCTCAGGTCGGGTGAAATCGATCAAGACATCAAATGCATCAGCCACCGAGGCAAGATCATCCACCAGACTGAGGTTCTGTTTGCCGATGCCGGCAACTTCCCCGGCGTCAGCACCGATCACTGAGCTGCCGTTACGCTCGATTGCTGCGGCAATAACAGCGGTTTCATCCTGTAAAACAGCTTCGAGCAGTACTCTGCCCATTCTCCCCGCCGCACCGGTAATTGCTATTCTTGTCATTCTGGTAACCTTAATAAAATATTGATCTCGCCGGCGATGCCGGTATCGCAAGGACGACAAAGTGTGTGCTGTTTTGCCGTGATATCGGTTTCTTCACGCAACTGGCGACAAATGCAATGGAATCAGGGTTTCAAATCCTCAAAGAATTTCTTCACCCCGTCCAGCCACGAGGCTTCACGCGGACTGTGTTTGACATTGTCCTCTTTCATGGACTTGCCCAGTTCTTCCAGCAATTCTTTTTGTTTCTTGGTCAGATTCACCGGCGTTTCAATGGTGACGCGACACATCAGATCGCCGGGGCCGCCGCCGCGTGGTGATTTTACCCCCTTGCCGCGCAGACGAAACATCTTGCCGGTTTGTGTTTCCGCCGGGATTTTCAATTTGACCCGGCCGTTCAGGGTGGGCACTTCCAGCTCACCGCCAAGACCGGCCATGACGATACTGACCGGCACATCACAGTAAAGGTCATTACCTTCGCGGGCAAAAATGCCGTGTTCCTTGACGTGAACATGCACATACAGATCACCGGGCGGCCCGCCGTTCTCCCCGACTTCACCTTCGCCGGAAAGACGAATGCGGTCGCCCGTATCCACACCGGGCGGCACTTTCACGGACAGGGTTTTCTGTTTCTCCACGCGGCCCTGGCCATGGCACTTGCCACAGGGGTCACTGATGATTTTGCCATTGCCATGACAACGCGGACAGGTCTGTTGCAGGGAGAAAAAACCCTGTTGCATTCGCACCTGACCATGACCGCCACAGGTCGTACAGGTGGTGGGACTGGTGCCTTTTTTCGCACCACTGCCGCCACATTCGTCACACTGCACATGAGACGGTATGCGGATGTTAACACTGGTCCCGCCGACCGCTTCTTCCAGGCTCAGTTCCAGGTTGTAGCGCAGATCGGCGCCGCGATAGGCGTGGCGGCCGCCGCGTCGCCCTCCGCCACCACCGAAAATATCACCAAATACATCACCAAAAATGTCTGAAAAACTGGCACCGCCGCCAAAACCACCACCCATCCCGGCGGAAGAATCGACACCGGCATGACCGAATTGGTCATAGGCGGCACGCTTTTGTGCATCACTGAGAACATCATAGGCCTCCTTGCCCTCCTTGAATTTGTCTTCCGCTTCGGGGTTATCCGTATTCCGATCCGGGTGGAATTTCATGGCCAGCCGTTTGAAAGCCTTTTTGATCTCGGCATCAGTGGCATTCTTCGAGACACCCAGTATTTCGTAATAATCGCGTTTTTCAGCCATGCGTTCCGCTCGTTTTTCCTGTCTGCTGTTATTCAGCCTGTAACACAAAATAACGGCAGGCGCGTTTCACAACACGCCTGCCATTTTCAGATCGATCTACCGGGTCAAACCGGTATGGTTGACGTATTACTTCTTGCTGTCGTCCACTTCTTCAAATTCTGCGTCAACCACGTCATCAGCAGCGGCATCCGTCTGCTGACCGGCGTCAGCACCGGCCTGAGCACCTTCCGCGCCCTTCTGGGCATAGAGGCGTTCAGCCATTTTACCGGAGGCTTCAGCCAACGCCTTGGTCTTGGTTTCGATTTCGGTCACATCATCGTTTTTCAGCACCGCTTCGAGAGCGGTAATGGCCGCTTCGATATTGTCCTTTTCACCGGCTTCCAGCTTATCATCGCCCAGATCGGCCATCGACTTGCGGGTGGCATGGATCATGGAGTCAGCCTGGTTACGGGCATTGACCAGTTCATGGAACTTCTTGTCTTCGGCTGCATGCGCTTCTGCATCCTTGACCATCTTTTCGATCTCGTCATCAGACAGACCACTGGAAGCCTTGATAACGATAGATTGTTCCTTGCCGGTGCCCTTGTCTTTGGCAGACACATGCAGAATACCGTTGGCGTCGATATCGAAGGTCACTTCGATCTGCGGCATACCGCGAGGCGCCGGCGGGATGTCAGTCAGATCAAATCGACCCAGTGATTTGTTGGCATCGGCACGTTCGCGTTCACCCTGCAGCACATGCACGGTTACTGCGCCCTGATTATCATCCGCCGTTGAGAATACCTGGTTTGCCTTGGTTGGGATCGTGGTGTTCTTTTCGATCAGCTTGGTCATGACACCGCCGAGGGTTTCGATACCCAGAGACAACGGTGTTACGTCGAGCAGCAGCACGTCTTTCACTTCACCGCCCAGTACACCACCCTGGATAGAGGCGCCGACCGCAACCGCTTCGTCCGGATTCACGTCTTTACGTGGTTCCTTGCCGAAGAAATCTTTTACTGCCGCCTGCACCTTGGGCATACGGGTCTGCCCGCCAACCAGAATGACATCATTGATCTCGGAGGCTGACAAACCGGCATCTTTCAGTGCCACCTTGCAAGGTTCGATGGAACGGGCAATCAGTCCTTCGACCAGTGATTCCAGTTTGGCGCGGGTCACCTTGACGTTCATGTGTTTCGGACCGGAGGCATCCGCTGTGATGTACGGCAGATTAACATCCGTTTGCTGGGAAGAGGACAGTTCGATCTTGGCCTTTTCAGCGGCTTCTTTCAGACGCTGCATGGCCAGCGGGTCACCCTTCAGGTCGATGCCCTGATCCTTTTTGAACTCTTCGGCCAGATAGTCGATCAGGCGCATGTCAAAGTCTTCACCACCGAGGAAAGTATCACCATTGGTGGAAAGCACTTCGATCTGGTGTTCACCGTCGATATCAGCGATTTCAATGATGGAGATATCGAATGTACCACCACCCAGGTCATAGACAGCCACCTTGCGGTCGCCTTCTTTCTTGTCCATGCCAAAGGCCAGTGCAGCGGCAGTTGGTTCGTTGATAATACGCTTGACTTCCAGACCGGCAATCTTGCCGGCGTCCTTGGTGGCCTGACGTTGTGAATCGTTGAAATAGGCCGGTACGGTGATCACGGCTTCAGTTACCGGTTCACCCAGATAATCCTCGGCGGTCTTTTTCATCTTCATCAACACACGGGCAGAGACTTCCGGCGGCGCCATCTTCTTGCCTTCGGCTTCCACCCAGGCGTCACCATTGTCCGCCTTGATGATTTTGTAGGGCACCATGTCGATGTCTTTTTGCACTTCTGCATCGGTGAACTTGCGACCGATCAGGCGTTTGACGGCGAACAGGGTGTTGGTTGGATTGGTGACCGCCTGGCGCTTTGCCGACTGGCCGACCAGAACATCATCACCGGTGAAGGCGACGATGGAGGGGGTGGTACGATCACCTTCGCTGTTTTCGATGACCTTGGGTTTACCGCCTTCCATCACTGCCACGCAGGAGTTGGTGGTACCGAGGTCGATTCCGATAATTTTGCCCATTGACTGTTTTCTCCAAATCTTTGATTGCTATTTAAAAAATTCGTTTCTGTTTATCGAGATAAGGTCGACCGTTAAAAGATCAAGCCTGTTCATCGATATTTGTCTGCTCTTCACTCACCGGTGCGGTTTTGGCTGCGGCTTTGGAGACCACCACCATGGCCGGACGGATCAATCGGTCGTTCAGGGTGTAGCCTTTTTGCAGTACATCCACCACGGTATTGGGTGCCTTGTCAGCCATCTCCAGCATGCTCATGGCCTGGTGTAATTCCGGATTAAAGGGTTGTTCCACCGGATGAACCTCTTTTATGGAAAACTTTTCCATCGCGGTGGTCAGCATCTTGAGGGTGAGTTCAGCCCCCTCTGTCAGGGTGGTGACTACCGCGTCATCGGCCCTGGCCGCCGCCAGTCCCATCTCAAGACTGTCACGCACCGGTAACAGCTCCTGGGCAAAACGCTCCAGGGCGAATTTGTGGGCATTTTCCAGATCCCGCTCCATGCGACGACGGAGATTTTCCATTTCTGCACGATTGCGTAACAGTTGATCCCAGTTTTCCTGGGCTTTGGCCTCTGCTGCGGCCAGTTTGGCGGAAAGTTCTTCTGTCTCGGCAGACTGTTGGGCAGTCGTCCCCTGGTTTTCTTCTGCCGAAGCCTCGGTCAGTTGTTCCTGTTCCGTCTGCTCCGTTTCTTTGTCACTCATTGGCCTCTCCAACTTCGGGCTTGTTGCCTGGTATGAAAATTTGAATATCCGGGTGATATAGGGGTGATTATTCCGAGCTCAAGACCGAACTCAATAATTTTGCCGTCACATCGACAACAGGGATCACCCGATCATAGGCCATGCGGGTCGGGCCAATGACCCCCAGCACGCCAACCACCCGATCATGCACCTTGTAGGGTGAGGTGATCACCGAGCACTCCTGTAACACGGGGTGACCCGATTCATCCCCGATGAAAATCTGCATTCCCTGCGCGTGGATGGACTTGTCGAGCAGATGCAGCAGATCATTCTTGGTGCTGAAGGTCTCAAACAACTGGCGCAGTTTGCCCACATCGCCCATTTCCGCGTAATCCATCAAATTGGTTTCACCACTCATCACATAATCACTGTTGTGCTTCTCTTGCAGCACCTGATCAGTGATCTCCATGGCCGACATCATGATCTTGTTCATATCGGCCCGCATATCCTGCATGCTTTTCAGCAACCGCTCCCGCACATCCGACAGATCGGAACCGGCGAACTCACTGTTGAGGTAATTACTGGCCTGTTGTAATTCTGAGGAGCTGTATTCACGGTCGGTTTGGATGATCTTGTTCTGCACTTCCTGTGAATTAACCACCAGGATCACCAAGACCCGATTGACAGCCAGCGGCAGGAACTCCACATGCCGCAGGGTCACTTTCTCCTGGCGAGGAATCATTACCACGCCGGCCATGCGCGTAATATTGGATAACAATGTCGAGGCATTGCCGAGCAATTGCTCAGCCGGGGCGCTGCTAATCAGCTCCAGCTTGAGTTTTTCGATGAGCTGATTGCGGATGGGTTTCACTGTCAGCAGGCTGTCGACGAAAAAACGATATCCGCGACCGGTGGGTATACGGCCTGAGGAGGTATGCGGTGCGACGATCAAGCCTGCATCTTCCAGGTCTGCCATCACATTGCGTACCGTCGCCGGACTCAAATTCAGTTTGCAATCCTTGACCAGAGTACGTGATCCCACCGGCTGGCCGTCCTGAATGTAATGCTCGATGAGGTTTTTGAGCAAAAGCTGGGCGCGTTCATTGATGACAGATGGTTTGTTCAAAACGTCTTACCATGGTCAGGATAATTCGGGGTCCGCCAAGGACAGTATGTTGATTAGCACTCTAAAGATGAGAGTGCTAAGGAAAATTAGCAATTTGACAGGCATGTGTCAATCTGCGCTCCAATTCAGAGAACCCTGCATAGCCCTGCATCAAGACTTATGTTAAGTTTGCCCATAAACAAACCGGGTTATTATAAGTATGTCGCAGCAGTTCAGAAAAATTGGCTTGATAGGCAAATATGGCGATACCGGAATCGGTGATACGCTGCTGCGGCTGAGTCAATTCCTGCAAGATCGCGAACGTGAAGTGGTTCTGGAAAAAAACACCGCTGCCACCATCAATAACAATACCCTGCCCACCGCCGGTCTGGATGAAATCGGCGTACAGTGTGACCTGGCCATCACTGTCGGTGGTGACGGGTCACTGCTCAACGCTGCCCGCAATCTGATTGAGTACAATGTCCCTATCCTGGGGGTGAATCTGGGTCGATTGGGGTTTCTGGTCGATATTTCGCCTCATGAACTGGAAGAGCGCATGGACGAAATTCTCAACGGCAAATTCGAAGAAGAGCACCGCATCCTGCTTGAAGCGACCATTCACCACAAGGACGGCACAAGCAGCCACAGTGACGCCTTTAATGATGTGGTGGTCCATAAATGGGAAGTGGCCCGCATGATTGAGACCGAAACCTATATCAACGGCAAGTTTCTCAATGCGATGCGCTCCGATGGATTAATCGTGTCCACCCCGACCGGTTCCACCGCCTATGCCCTGTCCGGCGGCGGCCCCATTCTGGAACCCGATATGGATGCCATGGTCCTGGTACCCATCTGCCCTCACACCATGAGCTATCGCCCCATTGTGATCGATGGTGACAGCGAAATTGAGGTCATTGTCAAAAAGAGTACCGCCAAGGCCCAGGTGACGTGTGACGGCCAGATCAACCTCGGGCTGGTTTCCGGTGATCGGGTGGTAATCAGTAAAAAACGCCGGGTTGTGCGCTTGCTCCACCCCTGCCGCCACAGCCACTACGAGACCTTGCGCGCAAAATTGCACTGGGGTGAGCATTTCAGCTAGATGAACGAGTTGTCCGACTGAATGAGGGTTTTCAGAATCAGCGGCTTTGTCTATGATTGACCGCTATGGAAAAACAGCGACACCATCATGTCGAGCTGGAGACACACTGGCGATTTTGCCATAAATATCAACAACATATTCTTATACCCCGGCTCCGGTACACGAGCTGGGGTGAGGGGCTGAACCATTTCATGCTGACCCATATCCATATCTGGAATTTCGCCATTGTCGAAAAACTCGACCTTGCGCTGGAAACCGGCCTGACCGTCCTGACCGGTGAAACCGGCGCGGGCAAATCCATCCTGCTCAATGCACTGGGACTGGCACTGGGTGACCGGGCGGATTCCGATGTGGTGCGACACGGCGCCGACAAGGCGGAGGTCAGTGTCTCTTTCTATACCGGCAACAATCCCGCCGCCGAAGCCTGGTTGCGGGAACACGAACTGGACAGCGCCGATGAATGCATCATTCGCCGCACCATCAGCGCCAACGGCCCCTCCAAGGCCTTTATCAATGGCAAACCTTCGCCGATTTCCCAACTCCGGGAATTGGGTGAGATGCTGGTGGACCTGCACGGACAACATGAACACCAGTCCCTGATGAAACGCAGCAGTCAGGCCGAGCTGGTGGACGCCTTTATTGGTGATACCAAACTCCTGCAGGGCGTGGTCTCCGCCTACCGTGAATGGAAACAGGTCAATGAAGAGTTTCAGCGCCTGAGTCGCGCCAGCGCAGAGCGCGATGCCCGACTCGATCTGCTGCGTTTTCAGGTGCAGGAACTGGAGGCATTGAATCTTGCCAACGGTGAAACAGAACAACTGGAACATGAACACAAGCGCCTTGCTAACATTAACCAGCTGGTCACCACCAGCGAACGGGTTATGCACCGTTTGCAGGAGAGCGATGAATACTCTGTCAGCCATACCCTGAGTCAGTGTCTGTCCGAACTCCAGGATCTGCAGGCAGTAGATGAGGATCTGAAAGCCACCACGGAAATGCTGGACAGCGCCACCATCCAGCTGAATGAGACAATCAGTGAACTGCGCCACTACATCAACAACCTGGAAACAGATCCAGCGCGGCTCAGCGAGGTCGAGGAACGACTTAACGAGGTCCACACCCTCGCCCGCAAACATCATGTGCAGGCGGAAGAGCTGGTCAGCCTGTTACCCACGCTACAGGCGGAACTTGCCGAACTGGAAGATGCCGATATTCGACTGGAAAAAATGCAACAGACCATTTCCGCGGCGGCTGAACGCTACCGGCAACAGGCTCAACAATTAAGTCAGGCCCGCCAACAAGCCGCCACACACCTCTCCAAACAGGTTACGGCGGCCATGCAGGAATTAAGCATGGCGGGCGGTAAATTTGAGGTGCGGTTGGAAACTTTGCCTGAGGACGAATTCTCTCCACAGGGACAGGAACGGGCGGAATTTCTGGTCAGCGCCAACCCCGGTCAACCCCTGAAACCGCTCACCAAGGTCGCCTCCGGGGGTGAAATCTCCCGCATCAGTCTGGCAATCCAGGTCTGCGCCACCGAAGCCGCCCTGATCCCCACCCTGGTCTTCGACGAAGTGGATGTCGGTATCGGCGGACGGGTGGCTGAAATAGTCGGTCAGAAATTACGTACGTTAGGCAACCGTCGTCAGGTCCTGTGTGTCACCCATCTGCCGCAGGTCGCCGCGCTGGGTCACCACCACTTCCAGGTCAGCAAGCAGATCGATCAGGCGCTCACCATCACCCGCATCCAGTCACTCAAGACCGAACAACGGGTGGACGAACTGGCCAGAATGCTCGGCGGACTGGAAATCACCGAACAAACCCTCTCCCACGCACGGGAAATGATCGAACGCGCCCAGGCTTGAGGTTATTTAGAAGTACGAAAACATAACACAAAGACGCAAAGTCGCAGAGAACGCAAAGAAATATTTATAAATTTTTCTTTATTCTGGTGCGCTCGTAACCTGGAGTGTTAATGATTTCGTTTGGTTTCGGGCATAACTGCCTCGAAAATTTACTTCCAAAGTAAAAAGTCTTCCAATCGAAAGGCTTATTCCCAATGGTATTACAAAACCCATGTAAACGTGGTTAACACGCCGACTCAATAAACACATAAAAAAATAACTTTGTGTCCTTTGCGCCTTCGCGTCTTTGCGTTATGTCCAGCTACTGAAAAAGCATTCAGCCTTTTTTCTGACAGTTGGTGCAGACGCCGTAGATGTAGAGTGAGTGGTCGGTTATGGAGTAACCATATTCCTTCGCAATGGCGTGTTGGCGTGCTTCGATTACTTCGTCGAGAAATTCATCGACGCGGCCGCATTTTACACAAAGAATGTGGTCATGGTGTTCGCCGTCATTGAGTTCGAAAACGGAATGGTCGCCCTCGAAGTGATGGCGGGAGACAAGGCCGGCGGCTTCAAACTGGGTGAGCACCCGATATACTGTGGCCAGGCCCACTTCCTCACCACTATCCAGCAGGGCCTTATAGACCTCTTCTGCGCTCATGTGGCGGGCATCCGTCTCTTCCAGGAACTTCAGGATCTTGATTCGTGGCAGGGTCGCTTTTAAGCCGGCCTTTTTTAAATCATTGCTTTCCATCATTACCTCTTGGGACAGCAGGGTCGTTCAGGTAGAATCACCGTTTTCCGAATTATAGATGGTTTTGGGTTCTAAATGCGAAAGATTCTCATTTCTACAGGAATTTGTCTCTTCCTGCTAACCGCGGGCTGCAGTGTTCACCGACTGGATGTTCAACAGGGGAATATTATTGATGGCAAGACCCTGGACAAACTCAAGGCTGGTATGAGCAAAAAACAGGTCATTTACCTGCTGGGCACTCCCGTTCTGCAAGACCCTTTCCATCCCAATCGCTGGGATTATATCTACACCTTCAAAAGCGGTGAAAATAACACTGTTGAAAAGAAGAACCTGACGCTCTATTTCAAGGGTGACAGCTTGCAGAAGTTTGAAAACCAGGGTTATCCCAACACCAAACAACGCTAGTCGGCGGATTTCTTTTCCGCCCGACGACGGCGTGACTCCTTCGGATCGGCTATCAACGGGCGATAAATCTCTACCCGATCCTTTTCCTGCAAAACCGTCTCTGTCGGAGCGATCTTGCCGAAAATACCGGTCTTGTTCTGATTGAGATCGATTTCCGGGAAGTGGTGTAAAATCCCCGACAGCTCAACCGCCTGCCCCAGCGTTGTCCCCTCTTCCACCATCACCGGAATAATTACCTGCTCATCCGGTTTTGCATACGCCACTTCGACTTTGATTTTGCCTGTTTCAGCCATAAACATTCACCGCCCGTTGTGTAAAGGCATCCACCATGGTCCCGGCCATCTGCCCGAAGATCGGCCCGAAAGTCAGTCCGACCAGTTTACTCTTGAACTCAAAATCCAGTTCCAGCGACACCTTGCAACCATCATCACCCAATTGCTGAAATTGCCAGATGCCCTCCAGCCGGTTAAATGGCCCTTCCACCAGATGCATGGAAATTCGGCTATATGGCTGATTCACGTTGCGCGTGGTAAAAGACTTGTTCATCCCGCTGTGTGATACACCAATACTCGCAGTGACTTCATCGTCAGTGCGTGATAACACGGTACTGGAGCCACACCAGGGCAAAAACGCCGGATAAGATTCGATATCATCCACCAGCCTGAACATTTGTTCGGCGGAGTAGATCACCAACGCACTTCGGCTAATCACTTTTCAGTCGCACTCCGCTAAACCTGACCGCCAAACAGGGCCTGCAACCAGGCGATGGAAGACAGCCAGTTAAACACACCGGTGACATTCATAAAGACGATAATGACCGCCACCGGTGTAATATAACGCACCAGCAAGCGCCAGCTCTTGTAAAGAATACCGTTACCCAGATCCAGTTCTTCCATACTGGCCTCACGACTCATCACCCAAACAGCAAAAATGGCTATCAGCAAACCGCCCAGCGGCAACATAATATTCGCCGTCAGGTAATCCAGCAGATCAAAAATCGTGGCATCCTTAAATATCTTGATCCCGCTTAACAGATGCACATCTTGCCAGATATTGAATGAGAAGACGGTTAACAGCCCCACCGCCCAACATGCCCCGCCCATAACGACAGAAGCGATAATCCGGGACATGCCGGCATTTTCCACCAGCCAGGCGACAGCCGGTTCAATCAGCGAAATACTTGATGACCAGGCGGCAAACGTCAGCAGGATGAAAAACAGTGTGGCAAACAGGATGCCGCCGTCCATGCGGCCGAAGGCCAATGGCAGCGTCTGGAAAATCAGACCCGGCCCCGAGCCGGGTTCCAGATTATTGGCAAACACAATCGGAAAGATCGCCATCCCCGCCAACAAGGCCACCAGGGTATCAGCGATGGCGATAATGAACGACGTTTGCATGATCGAGGTGTTGGACGGCAGATATGAACCATAAACCATAATGGCCCCCATCCCCAGACTCAGGGTGAAAAAGGCATGCCCCATGGCCGTCAACACCGCATTCCAGCTTCGGTGTTCCACCCCGTTGGCATCCTTCACATGAAACAGCGCATGGAAATCCGGTTTAAACAGAAACTCCAGCCCCTTATGGAAATATTCCGTCTCACTCGCATATCCCACCAGAATCAACAAAATCACAAACAGGGCAGGCATCAAAAAACGCACCGCCTTCTCCAGACCACCCTGAACGCCCCGGGCCACCACAACCATGGTCATGACCATGAACAGGGTATGCCAGCCGATCAGCTTCCACGGCTTGGAGACCAGATCACCAAAGACACCCTTTACGCCATCCGGTGTTGAATTCACAAATACGCCCGAAACACTTTCCCGGATATAGGCCAGCGCCCACCCGGCAATCACGCTGTAGTAAGAAAGGATCAAAAAGCCGCCGATCACCCCCATCCAGCCCAGATATTTCCAATGGGTCGAGTGACCGGCCTCAATGGACAGGGTCTCCATGGTGTTGATCGGGCTCTGTCGACCACGACGACCCAGCATGACCTCGGCCATCATAATGGGAATGCCGATCACAGCAATACAAAGTAAATAAACCAAAACAAAGGCACCACCGCCATTCTCCCCGGTGATGTAGGGAAATTTCCAGATATTACCCAACCCCACTGCAGATCCGGTTGCCGCCAGGATAAATGCCCATCTGGTCGACCATTGTCCATGTATAGATTCGCGAACCGCCATACCGACCCCTATCGTTTTTATTATTCCGAACTCAGCCTGAAACCTTAATCCACCCGGCCGGAAATTTAAAGTGACAATACCCGGTCGGCAAGCTATCAGGTCATATACTCCTCGGATATAATAGACCGATGAGCAAGAAAAAAGACAAAAAAGGGACGAATTCCAGCACCATCGTCCTCAACAAGAAATCCCGCCACGACTACTCACTGGAAGACCGTTTTGAGGCCGGCCTTGCCCTGGAGGGCTGGGAAGTCAAAAGCCTGCGTGCCGGACATGTCCAGATCAAGGACAGCCACATCTATTTTAAAAACGGTGAAGCCTTCCTGCTGGGCGCAGTGATTACCCCACTGGCCACCGCCTCCACCCATATCAACCCGGAATCGGGACGTACCCGCAAATTGCTGCTCAACCGCCAGGAACTCAACCGCCTCATCGGCGCCGTGGAACGCAAGGGCTATGCCGTCGTCCCCACCGCCATGTACTGGAAAAAAGGCCGCGCCAAAATCGAAATCGCCCTCGCCAAAGGCAAAAAAGCCCACGACAAACGCGCCAGCGAAAAAACCCGTGATTGGGAGCGTGAGAAAGGGCGGATAATGAAGCACGGGTGAAGATGGCCTGATATCTATCTGGGGTACCCCTTCTCCCTCAGGGAGAAGGCGGGGATGAGGGAAAAAAATCAGTATTACTGTTATCTGCATACCATTCTCTGTGCACTACCAAAAATGACAGGTAATAGGAATATCAGAACAATAATTGTTGGCTTTGAACTTCGGACAAATTAGACTATACAGACTCGCTCAACCTCAGGCTCCACCTCAAATTTTCTTTAATATCTGTTTTTGCATAAGGAGAGTAACGCATGACAATATTAGAAACCACTCTTACCAAGCAGCAAGCCATACAGCAATTTAGAGAGATAAGCAAAATTGCCAAAGCTGTTATCTATTTAAAAAAAATAGACAAGGAAATGATATTTCGGCTGGGAAAAGATAACAATAATAAAATAGCCCATGTACGCCATCATGAAGATGATCGTCCCATAACAAGCTATAACAAACGAACCAAGTCAATTGTTTCAAAACGTAATGAAATTATTACATATCAGGAAAACAAACAGCTTTACGTTCTTGCAAAATCTGGTGGGGTCTCTTTATTTGATGCGATGAGTCCAAAACTTACTTTGACGGGTAAAGATTGTTGGTATCTCGTACCTAAAAACACCCCAATACCAGATGGCATAGTCATAGCAAAAGATGTTGAACCTGATGACAATGGCCATTTCCATTATGCCTTCCAGCCTGAACATGACATGTTAATGTCAACATATAAAGAAAAGCTGGCAGAAATTGGGAAACATATGAGGGTCGTATGAGCGAACAAAGAGAATTGACGTTTAAAGAAATATCCTACCTGAGAGCTGCACTGGAAGCATATATCGGCATTATCAAACAGGATATTGAAGACGATAAAACTGATGAAGATGAACGCTCCGATCTGCAGGAAGACTTGTTGTTTTATGACAAGCTTCTCTACACTTTCAGAAAGGCAGAGAAGCAATCCGTTGAATTGAGGGAAGTACAGACCATTACGATACCAAAGAGGTAGCGATTGTACCCCGGCTACATAGTCAAATGATCATCTGCAATAGGACTCGCTGAAACAAGCCACATGGCCAACCACGCACCAAAACTGCAACAAATCTCATCAGGGGCAGAACTAGATGCGGTTCTGGCGCAAGTCAAGGCCGAAAACCAAACCGGCCTGGTATTGTTGGGTCCGGGTTGCTATGTAGCCAAATCATCAGATGACTGGCCAGAAATGTGGCATGGTCAACAAATCATATATCATCTAAACATTCTTGTTCATGATCTGGCAGAGCGGTTACAAACTTTAACCAACATAAGAAGACTCATTTTAAAGGATAATCGCATTGGAAATGATGGTGCACGCGCACTGACCGAGCTATCTCAACTCACCACACTTGATTTGTCGAGAAACAACATTGGTAATGCCGGAGCGAAAGCAATTGCTAACCTCACTGGACTCACTTCTCTCGATCTATCCGATAACATGGTTGGTAATTCTGGGGTAAGTGCTTTATCTAATCTTACACAACTAACCACACTTGACTTGTCACACAACCAAATTGATGAGGCTGGCGTAAAAACACTATCAAATATCTCACGGCTCACTACTCTTAGCTTGGTATACAACCGAATTAATGATGCAGGGGCAAAAGCACTATCGAATTTCAGTCAACTCACCTCACTTAATCTATATGCTAATCAGGTGGGAGATGAAGGAGCATATTCATTATCCAGACTAACTCAACTTACCACACTTGATCTGTCGCGCAATCAAATAAGTGATAAAGGTCTAAGTGCCCTAACACAATTAAAACAACTCTCATCGCTTTACCTGAGAAATAACACAATTAGCGACACCGGTACTAATTCCATAGAAAAACTCACACAACTCAATTCACTTGATTTATCAAACAACCAAATCGGTAATACTAGCATTAAAACTCTTACAAATCTGACTAAACTTACCGCATTAAACCTTAGATTTAATCGCGTTAGTGATGAAGGCGTTAAAATTTTGGGCAAGTTCACACAACTTCATACACTAGACTTGGCTGGCAACCAAATTAGTAATGATGCTGGATATGCATTGGCGTCACTCACCGAGTTGACGGTTCTTGATCTAAGCTATACAAAAATTAACGATCTAACTCCTATTTCTAGTTTGAAAAAACTTACATCACTAAATATCAGCATCACCAGGGTCAGCGATCTATCGCCAGTAAAACACCTATTTACCAAAGGTATTCCAATTATACAGGCAGAAGATCGTTTCCAACATCCACGAGGAATCCTGGTTTTCGGGTGTCCGCTTGTACATCCCTCACCCGAGATAATCGAACAAGGTAACGTAGCTGTATTAAATTACTTCCGCGAACTGGAAGCACAGGGTGTAGATTTTCTCTTTGAAGCCAAGGTGCTGATTGTGGGTGAAGGTGGGGCTGGCAAGACCAGTCTGTTACGCCGCCTCTATCAACCGGGCAAACCGTTACCAAAGGAAGACGAGACCACCAAGGGTATTGAGATTTGCAGTATAGAATTTCAACTCGACAGTGATCATGATTTTCGCCTGAATGTTTGGGACTTCGGTGGACAGCAGATCTACCACGCCACCCACCAGTTTTTTCTCACCAAACGATCGCTTTATATCCTGGTAGATGATACCCGCAAGGATCATAAGTCGGTACAGGATGAGGGTTTTAAATACTGGCTGGAGGTGATAGAGGTTCTCACCGAGAATAGCCCGGTATTAATCTTCCAGAATGAAAAAGGAGGTCGCAGCAAAACGATTGACGAGTCTGGGATTAAAAATCGCTTTTCCAATATTAAAAATTTTTACCGGGGTAATCTTGAGAATCCCAATTCGGTTAACAGGTTACGTAAGGCCATTCAGCATTTCGTGCAGGAGTTACCGCATATCGGTGAAGAGGTCCCTGCCAAATGGGTCGCCATCCGCACAGCAATCGAAGCGATGACTAAAATCAGGCCCCATATTTCTCAACATGAGTACTTTGACATCTATGCCCAACATCTGGAATTTGATCGGGACAAGGCCCTGCATCTGAGCCGCTACCTTCATGACCTTGGGGTTTTCCTGCACTTTCAGGATGACTGGCAACTACGCAATACTGTTATCCTGCAAAACCGCTGGGCGACCGAAGCCGTATTCCGAGTACTGGATGATGAAACTGTAAAAAACAAGCTGGGCAGGTTTGACCTGAACGATTGCGATCGTATCTGGGCAGACAGTAAATATAACGATGTTCACCGTGAATTATTGGCACTGATGGAGAAGTTTGAACTCTGTTATCGTCTAATCGACATGAAACCAGATACCTGGCTCGCCCCACAACTACTCAATCCATCAGAGACTATATTATTGTATAAGTGGGAACGGCTCGGAGATATGGTATTGTGTTATCGCTACGAATTCATGCCCAAGGGCATAATCAGCCGCCTCATCGTCCGCCTGCACCGTTTTGTGATACAACCGGACCTGGCCTGGATCAATGGTGTGTTGTTTGAACACGAGGGTACCTGTGCTCTCGTGAAAGCTACCGAGCGGGGCAATGAGATACTGATACGTGCACGTGGTACAGAAAACAATGCGCTGCTAAGTGTGATCGCCAGTGAACTGGATGCCCTGAATAAAAGTTACAGGGGGCTGGATGAGAAGGTTCAAAAATGGGTACCCTGTATTTGCAGCCAATGCAGGGCCTCCACTTCACCGGAATTTTTTGAACATAAGCGACTAGTCAAGCGCAAACAGGACAACAGGCTAAAAGTCGAATGTCCGGCCAGTTATGAAAATGTATCAGTATTGGAGTTGCTAGATGGAATCAAGTCGGACCTATTACCCGTATGGGCGCAAAAACAGGCTAAGGATACTGCACAGGTTCGCACGATAAAGATATTCCTCGCTTCATCCGAAGAATTAAAAGATGATCGTAATGAATTCGATCTCTATTTCCGCCAACAAAATGATTTATTGAGAAAGCAAAGCATGTATCTGGAGATCATTCGGTGGGAACATTTTCTCGATGCCATGTCGGACACCCGCTTGCAGGACGAGTACAACAAAAAGGTCCGTGACTGCGATATCTTTGTCAGTCTGTTCAAGACCAGGACCGGCAAGTTTACTGAAGAGGAGTTTGACGTTGCGCATACAGCGTTCATAAAAAACGGCAATCCGTTGATCTATACCTATTTTAATCCCAACTTTAATATTTCTGAGGCAAAAAAGGCTGATATTAAAACATTATGGGCATTTCAGGAAAAATTGAGTGAGCTTGGTCATTTTCATACAAAATATGACAATGTCGAGCATCTGAAACGCCAGTTCCGGGACCAGCTGGATATGTTGTTTGATGAGGAAAAGTTATAACACGCCCTGTACAGCCCCGGGCAAATCTGGGGACAGTATACGTACTATTTAACAACCAGACTGAAAGTCGTTAACAATGAAATAGGTATACTGCCCCCGAAATATTCTCCGGAATATTGGCATGGCCTACATTTATCATACAGTTTCGGTTGTACGTTCTTTACAATACCTGCCCATCATTCTCATTACATATCATCATTACCACCAACGTCACTCCAGTCAGCAGCACCCTCTGCGCTATTATTAGACGAACTAGAAATATCTGGCGTAGATCGTGGAGTATAACCTTTTCCATCTTTCTTTCCTTGCTCATCAAATTTATTATACGCTTCCGCATTTAATGTTGGACCATCCCTCATATCAAGATGCAATCTTCCATATTTTGAGTTTGACGTTCCTTTCACTTTGTTATCAGGATCGTGTTTATAAGTAATCACGCCTTTAACTCCAAGTTCAACTGCTGCATCTGCAATCGTATCAAGGTTAGTTCCCTCTGGCGCTTTTGAAGTTATCTCAGGATTAACATCTATCGCAGTACCACTCACATCCCATAAATGAGGGCTGTTAGTTGCTCCTTGGTTTTTCTCATTATGGTTGAATGACCGAGTTGCACTTACTATGTAGTAATTTACCCCCGGTGTCTTTTCATCTAATGCATAAAGCATAGCAAGCGTATCAGGATCAATTATACATCCCTCGCCACAACTATTACTTATAATAACCTTCCTGCCATCCGGGTCGGTAAATTTTACGGGATTAACATGACTGTATGTATAAAGAGCAATATTTTCACTCTTGAATATTCCACCTTTACCTTGGTGGATAAGTGTGGTTTTCGCGGTATTACTTGTAGGTAAATACTTCTCAAGTATCGGATCCGCACTCTGCCACACACTGGTCCTTGGATCATAGTAGCGTGCGCCGTAGTAATAGAGTCCGGTTTCACTATCCAGCTCTTTGGAGGTGAACAGATAATCGGTCTTCATACCCTTGGTGGATTCCTGTACCCAGGTTTCGCCAAACGGCATGTACTGGATGTGTTCATAGACTTCACCCTTGTCATTGGTGACATAGGAGGTCGAGCCCAGGTGATCGGCATGGTAGAAGTAGAGGAAGCGTTCCATGGTCACTTTGCCTCCACCGCTTTGACCGGAGTTGCCATTGCCTGTGCCACCATTGTGCGGATCGCCGCCCATGTTGGGGTTCTTGACCGTGTTTTGTGCCACTTCATTGGCGCGGTCACTGCGATGGAAGATACCCTGACCGGGGTGACCATCGATATGGCCGACTTTCTTGCCGTTTCCGTTCGCAGAATTAACGTCGGTCGCAGTTGCCGTCGACTTGTTCCCCGCACGTTTGTCACGTCCATTGCCTTTGGTTGTATCACCGTCCACAACAACCGCCCCACCGCTATTCTGTCCTTGACCATTGGCAGTGGTATCGTTCAATAAGGCTGATGCAGTATCAACACTTCCGGTTGTACTACCGCTATCGACGTTTGCCGTACCTGTGCTTGTGGTATTCCCTTTCAGTGATTCGGATTGCACCCCGGTGACCAGTTGGGTCGCCAGACGAGTGGTACCGACATAGATATGTTTGCTCACGCTCGCACCATTGGTGACCACGTAGAACTTGTTGACATATACAGTCTTGCCATGGCGGCCACGTTTTATGATCCGCTGTCCGCCTTCATCATAGGCCAGCTCCAGGGTATTGCTCGGATCGGCAATCTTCATGGCGCGGTTTTCGTCATCCCATTCGATACTGCGTCGTGCGCCTTTATCATCATGGGTCCAGCCGGTCTGGTTACCATTGGCATCATAGGTAAAGCTGCGTTTGCCAATATGGGTCGGTGCATGGGGCTGATTACCGCCATAGGCATAATCCCAGTTGTAGGTGCCGTCAGTACGGGTCGATACCTTGCCGGATCGATCATGGGTACTGGTCTGGACCTTGCGGGTGATGTTATGAATGCTGTCATAACTCATGGCCAGATTGTAGCGGTAGAACTTCTCAGCACCATATTGATACTCACCACCGGCACTGGTCAGACGATAGAGTTCGTCATAACCAAAGGTCTGTTTGACCGGACCGCCCATCTCATTATTGCGGCCGGGAACACGGGTCTGGTTATCCAGACTGAGGATGTTACCCACCTTGTCATAGCCGTAGTGCAGATTTTGCAGGTCAAAACCGTTGGGCTTGAGACTTTGTAACTGGGCCAGGCGACGTGTTTTGGCATCATAGCGATAATGACTGGTGACACCGTTACCCAGTTCCAGATAGACGCGCTGGCCGAATTTGTCGTAGTCCAGACGTTTCAGATAGGTAAAGCGGCTCGATTCTTTCGCGCCTTCGGCTTTATTGACATTACCACCGGCATCGTAGGTATAACTTAATACTTCGCCATCGGGATAAGTCATCTGGTGCAATCGGCCCCAGCTGTCGTAACGATAGCTGGTAGTGTAGCGATCAGCGCCGTTGCCCGAACTGATGATCTGGGCCTCTTGCACAGTTTCGCCCAGTTTGCCATACCAGCGTTCCTTGCTGCCGGATTGGTGCTTAACCGTTACGATACGACCGGCACGATTGTTGATTGCACCCGGCGCACCATAACTGTAACTCACATTATTACCCGGATAATTGGGGTAATTTATCGCTGTTAAACGGTTGTAATCATATATATAGGAAATGGCTTTCTTCTGTTTGCGCAGGTTGGCGGTGATCTTTTCGATCAGGTTACCTGCATTGTCATAGACCATTTCAGTCATGCCGGTGTCTTTGTTATCCAGCACGGTACGACGACCCAACAGATCATAGCCGGCCTCGGTAAGGTTACCCTTGGCATCCACTACTTTGGTGATCTGTTTGAGCGGGTCATATTGGTAAGTGGTCCATAATGACTGGAGAGCGCCCTTGTCGTCTGTCACATGCTCCTGCATGGCAACTATCAACTCACGACTGTCTTTATAGGTTGTCTTGCTGTTGCCATTGGCATCAGTCACGGTGGTCACGGCTCGCAGCACACCGGTCTGATCACCCGCCAAACTGTAACCCATGCGAGTCATGCTGCCGTCCGGAAGGGTAATGCGAACATTTCGGTCCAGGATATCGTATTCGGTCAGCGTCGGCGGTGCACTGCTGTCAGCCGTCGTATTCAATACATCAGCCGTACTGCCAAATTCGGCCAGCGGATAATATTGTTTCACCGCTCGTCCCATACCATCGTATACAACCATGCCGGAGACAATACGTCCGTCTTTGGGCGCAGCCGGGTTATTGGCTTCATCCAACTGGATCGTCGCATCTTTCTTGGTTTGGAGGACACGTTTAAGACCGTCGATAAACAGGACGGTATCAATCGTATCACCGCCACGATAGGTATCCAGATGTCGGGTTACGGCATAGGGTACTGACGCCTCCGGATGATATTCAAAGGCCAGGGTCGGTGTACCGCCACCGATTTCATACGGTCCGTAGATTTCCTTCACACGGCCGATAATATCGTAGCGATAATCGGTCTGGTTACCGTTGATATCTGTGGTCAGTTTTGGCTTGCCAAAACGATAGTCATAGGTTGCACTGGAGACATAGCCGAAACTGTCAGATATATTGCTGACGTAGGCATGCACTTCAGAATCATAGCTGTAATCCAGCTCGTAGCGCTGACCACGACTGTTGGCCGGTCGGGTGACCTTCTTCAAATTACCGTATTGGTCATAATCGAGATCGGTAACAGCCTGCCCCTTGTCCAGCACCTGCACTACCTGTTTCAGGTTACCATTGCTGCAGTCGATTACCGCCTCACGCTGGCGCAGGCGTTTGTTTTGAGCATCACGCACGAAGATCGATCTTGCCTTACCGGTGATATTCGTGTTGATACAGGCCGGTTCGCCGGCTGTATAGGTAATAAATGCCCTGACATCGTCTTTATTGTCGGCCTCATCACCGGCATCGAAAAACTCTGTCACGTTACCAAAGTCATCATAGCGCTGTTCGGTATAGGTCTTCTTCACCGTACCGCCGTTGGTGACCGGTTCAAAGTGTTTCTGTTCGCTCTTCACCTGTTGCGGGAAGATCGTGGCTACAGAACCCTGCAGATCCTGCAACCGGCGTTCGGTGTGAGCCTTAATATCATAGAAACGATAGCTGTTGACCGTTTCACGATAGACACGGCCCTGATCATCCTGCAGTTGCTGTGAAACAACCAGACTCTTGTCATAGAACGTTTTATTGCTGTAGGTGGTCGCTGTCTTGCGGTATACCTGCAGCGTGGCTTTGCCGGCATCAAGCTGTTTTTCTACAACCTGTTCATAGCCAAGGAATTCACGCTCGAAACGATCATAGTAGCCACCGTTATATTCAAATTTAGTGACCATGCTGTTTACACCGTCGCCATCGTGACCATCAAGTACAGTCACTTTGCTCATGGTCCAGACACTTTGCGGCATGGCCTGAGTGTTACCGTCGCGTTGGTACTCAAGCTGAATTTTCGCACCCAATGGACGGTTTACCGCTTTCAGCAGATTCACGCGGCCGCCCTTGTTGAGCGCCACACTGAGGCTGTAGTCGTTCTTGGATTTCAGGCTGTCGATAAACCCGTCACCATTGACGTCATTGAATGAAACTTCGGTATTGTTAATCGTATGACCGCCGTTCTTGCCGCGAGTACGGATGCGCGGCAATATGTCGCCATATTTGGCGATGGCATCAGCAATACCGGTCTTTTCCAGCATTTCAGCAATGCTGACCTTGGTCATGACATCCTGACTGACCTCTTTCAGTTTTGCATCCAGCGATGGAATACCTGTCGGTAAAAACAGTGAGTCACCTGAGGCATAGCTCTTTAGCGCATCGGCATAGCTGTTAACTGTGCGTTTGGTAACATTGCCGATTTTGCCAACAGCACCTCGGAAACCACCACCAAACTTTGTGTCAACAGGCGAGCTATAAACTGACGCCATAAATTTATTGAAATTATTTCTCATCCCTTGTATTGAAATCATGGATACCGGCTGATTGTGATTAACCTGCTCGTCAGATTGTGCAATCTCAACTTGCTCGTTGAACAAACGATCCCTGTTATTGATCACATATTTTTTCAACAAATTTTCATACAGAGGATATGTAATATAGGTAAAGGCGGCATTGCCTGAATAGCTGGCAGTGTCGTTATAGCTGATATGGAAATCCAGTGTTCCCTGCAGCAGTTTTTGCGCATCGAAACCGGTGCCCGTGTTCAAACGTACATACATCCCGCTGTCATTGGCAATAAGCCAATCCGGTAATCCATCACCATTTACATCCATGAATGAATAGTGGCTGCGATTCTCATTGTAAGACAGCCCCTTACCGTAAGAAATTGTACCGGCCGCCATACTGAAACCGGCGCCAAGGGTATAGGTTTTGCTCTTGCTCAGATCCAGTACTGCATCCAGCCAAAGCTCCTGTGCACCAAATCGCCCATAACCCATGTTGAGTTCCACCCAGACCTGGGTCTGTGATTTACCTGACTTGCCTGTTTGCCTTACCCTGTCCGGCAGACCATCACCGTTCATGTCCATATAAGACAGTGAACCTTCAGATTCACCTTTACCGCCGCCGATGGAGAACCCGGGTGAAGCCGTCGGTGTTTGGTTCAAAGCCTGAGTAAATGCCTTCACCGATCCCTGCACCATACCTGCAAAGGATTGATTTTGATTTGACTCCTTGGCCTGATCGTTTGTTTCGTTGGATGGCGCAAACCCGATTGTTATGGATTTGGAATCACTTTCACCATGTCGAACATATTGAGTACCAAGGCCGTATGTTCTGTTATCCAGACCACCATTCGGCAAAGTATATTGAACCACACCATTACCGACGATATCAGGATAACGGTCGCCATTCATATCCAGCAAAGCCAGATTATTGTAGTTGCGACCATTATTCAGATTCACCGTCAGTGTTGCGCCGCCACCCTTGTTTTTACTGTCGCCGGCCGACATACGGTTCGGTCGGTTAGCCGGTGCAAAATTGTTACCGGCCGGTGTCGTACTACCGGAACCTGTGTCTGGCATTACCAGGTAGTTGGTACCGAGCCGAGTTGAACTCATCGCCCCCTTGCTGACCCACCAATCATCGTCACCACTTCCCCAGCGACCAAATTCAGTATCAGGAATGGCGTTATAAACCAGAGACTCCTCACCAGGTTCTTGCGCATCTTTAATCTTCAGCAAATCAGGGTTAATTGGTGCTGTTGCCCGATCACCGCCCCCGTTGTATGCCACTTGACTCCAGCCTCGATAGGCCTGGGAGAACAAGGCTACTTCTGCTGCTGTCCTGTGAATAACTGCCATTGGCGCATCATAACTGAAGCTGTTTGAAATATTTTCGATTTGCAACAGGCTGTCGCTGAATGAATAGGTTTCTGTCGGCATGTCAGCTGGTGCCGGTGTTGTCGTTGAGAAATACTCAATATTTGCACCTCGTTCAAGCAGACTGGAAACCAGAGTGGGATTGCCGGACTTGAAACTCAGGCGCAGTTGATCATTTTTGGCTACATTGATTTTAATCGGTAATTCATCACCGACTTCAATCTTGCCGTCCTTGATAGTCAAGACCGCTTCAGCAACGCTTTGGTTATTTTTATGAATCACCACCTGTATTTCTCCACTGCTGACAGCAGTACCTGTGGTGGTAAAATTAAGGACCGGAGTAATATTGATATCCCCCGCAACCGGAGCGGACCAGCCATTTGAAGTATCGGCATAGGACAGATTTATTTGGTTGTCCGCGAGTTTGTCTTTTAACACCTGCGTGTCGGTATAATATTCAAACGTCAGTGTGTCATTTTTTGTTACCGGAGTGGTGAATTGCAAAGCTGAAACGGATGGTGTCAGGACACCTTTATCAACACCAATCACCTGCTGTTTGATAACTTCACCATTCCGGCGGACATACATGTAGATCGTACCGTTCAGTTCATCAGGATTGCCGTTAAAACCAAGCAATGGTTCAACAGCCAGACTGCCGGTTGCAGGTACCTGCCAGTTGTCCCGGCTGCCGTAACTGATATTCACTACACCTTGACCGTACGTGGTCTTGAACTCCGGATAATTCGTATTAAAGCTGAAGTACAGCTTGTCTCCCTTGTTTACCTGGATAAATTGCGCCAGTTTATGCGGAGTTTCAACCGCACCATCTTTAATAAGAACCAATTCCTTCACAATGGGTTGCCCATTGCGTTTTACTACAAACCAAAGGTCCGCTTCAGTAACCGCAGGCACACCTGATGTATAGGCAACATTATATGTTGGCTGGATAAAGATCATGCCGTCTTTGTCTGCAGTCCATGGGGCCGCCGGTTGATCAAAACTGGACAGGGGGTAAATATCGGCATCATAGAAATTACTCATTTGCAGAATGTAATTTCCATCCGCATCCTTAACCTCAATGGTCGGAGCAGGCACCTGGTTGCCATCAGCATCCAGTATCGGGTTACCGTCATCATCAACTGGTTGTTCAGCATCCTGCACGACACTGGTATAATAGAGTTTTGGTGACCATTCGATCTGCGACATATCAATGGTCGAACTTATATTCAGTCGAACACCAACCATCTCGTATTTTTCCACTTCAAAACTCTTGTCGATATTAATTTCACCGGAATAATCCCAGCCGATGAGTTGTTCGTGAATCAGTTTTCCTTCTTTGTAAAGAGCAATGGTAATATCGTCGGAAGTTTTGGCCTTTTTGTGTAATTTTCCTTGCAGCCTTAACACACCGGTATAGGGAGTACTGAAATCACTGTCCTTGCCTGACAATATAAAATCATCCGCCATATTATACCGGTAGGGATTTAATCCATTTTCATCCTGCAAATCTGTCGGTTTATCGGTATATACAATTTCCGGTGACCAGTTTACCTTGTCGTATGAGCCATCGTTGACAGATTGCACACGGAAATAGACATATTCACCTTTCTTGACATTAATATTACCGACATTGGCCGGTGTGTGCGCGCCATAATCATTTGCGGAAATACGTTTAGCCCACAGTTCCTGTGTTTTATGCTGGATGGCAACGCGCACACCATCCGCAGTAAGATATGCAGCACGCGCTTCACTGTCATCCCTGATCAGAGCGACATTGCCGGTAATACGAATCACACCATCATATGGCACTTCCCATCGACGTACTGTATCCAGCAATGGATTTTCCTTTTCCATCTGTGCCTTGAGGGCAGTCAAATCCGGCAGCAAATCACCTGCCGAGACAGTACCGCCGCCAACCGGCACAGCTGTATCAAAACTGTTGTTGGTAAATACAGGACGGCCTTGCGCGTCCAAATGGTTAAACAATACCTGGCCGTTACTGACTGCATCAATAAGACCATCACCATTAACATCAGCAAAATAGACTGACTCGATAGTTGTGGTGTTACCGAGACCGTCGTAAGCAGACCAACCATTGAAGGTACCATTATATATACGTCCGGTTGAGACAGTCTGCGATGAGGATATTGTTGACAATCCCTGTATTTCGACCGGATCGGCAAAACTTACTGAATTTTCACTTTGTGGATTGGCTGTATTGCGACGGTAATATATCCTGCCGTTTTTCTTAAATACTTTATCCGGCAAACTGTCACCGTTGATATCCATGAATGCAACTTGTGTTTCAGAATTGGCGGTATCCGTACTGTCAGTCCAGCCTATAGAATGAGCCGGTGTAAAGCCCCAGGCATCACGCATGCTGGTGCCTTTGTTATCACCCCTGGACGAACCCAGCACACTGCTTTCAAAACTTTTTTCAATCTTGCCGGATTCTCCCAGCTTCTGTTGCAGGCTGTCGCTGCCGGTAGTCCATTGATTGCCTTCTCTAAAGGCTGCATAGGTTGAACCGGATTCTTCCACATCATTGTAATAGTCGAATGTATGGGTATTAAATACTTCATTCGCTGCGGTCAACTGTTTAACTGACTGCAACAGCGATTTATTAAAGGCACCCAACCGGTAATCCAGCTCATATGCACGTACCAGTTGTTCTTTGAACTTCACTTCAATGCGTTTGAGGCGACCTGCACTGACTATTTTGAACCCGCTGCGTCCACTGATAGTCACATCAGGGCGACGCACACTGTCACGGATAAACCTGACACTATAAGCGCCTCTGTCACTGCCATGACCGGTATAGCGAATTTCGCTCAGGTAAAGCTGAACACCCGGTGCGCTGCTGCTCGCCATGCCGTTGTCTGCAACACGATCATAACTATAAGTCATGGTGTTTCCATTGCTATCCTGCACCTTGCGCAACAGCCACTTATATACAGGTGTACTTCCCGGATTTTCCGCCAGTACTGACTCGTTATAAATCCCGTTGCCCTCACTGCCATAGAAGAAGCGGGTCCCGTTCTTGTCGATCACTTCCCACCAGTAATAATTTGGATGATTACCGTGACGAATGATTTTGCGGAAGCCGCCTTCCACGCGGGTATGGAAAATCTTGTCAGCGCTGCGCGCTACCGGTGTGCCCCGATGCGCCACCGGTGTCAGCATCTGCCCATCCACCATGTAGGTTTCGGTTTCAGTGCTTGCGTCATAGCGCGGTACACCCCAGC